>Ga0209092_10002111_pt1 | contig 18579 bp, 21 predicted proteins | sample FraStrMetagenome_FD_187446 | JGI IMG/M metagenome (GOLD analysis project Ga0209092, IMG submission 187446) | Marine eukaryotic phytoplankton communities from Arctic Ocean - Fram Strait ARC3M Metagenome (SPAdes) (version 2) | ecosystem: Environmental > Aquatic > Marine > Oceanic | place: Fram...
CTAGCCTAGAAAATAACAATTTATTTGATACTAAGGTATATCCAAATCCTACTTCAGATACTTGGATAATAAGTACTCCAAACAACATAATAACCTCAATTGAGGTATTTAATCTATTAGGAAAAAGAGTTGTTTCTCAAGTAAATAATAGTAATAATATTATTGTGTCAACTCAAGGATTAACCAATGGGATTTATATTGCTAGAATTACCACAGAACAAGGAACTAAAAGTTTAAAATTAATTAAAAATTAATTTTTACTTTTACCATAAGGTATATTAAAACGCTCAAAGTTATAAACTTTGAGCGTTTTTTAATTTTAAAAATTTAGAAGAATTATTTATAAATTTCTAATAACTTTTGCTGTTGTTTAATAGCGTCTTTGAATTCTGTTTTGAGGTTTTCAATTAAATGGCCTACACTTGGCGAATCATGAATAGAAGAAACACCCTGACCTGCAGACCAAATAGTTGCCCAAGCCTTAGCTTCGTCTTCTTGGGCGGTTAACTCTTCGCCAAAGTCAACTTTTACTTTTCTACTTAACATCTCTTCTGTAATACCCATGGCGTTAAGACTAGGCCCTAAAAAATTTGCAGGAACTCCAGATACAGCTGCAGTGTACACAATATCACTAGCGCCTGCATTAATAATCATATTGCAATACTCCTCTGGCGCCTTACTTTCTTTTGTATTAATAAAACGAGTGCCCATATAGGCTAAATCTGCCCCCATTTGCATGGCGGAAGCAATATCTCTTCCTGTACTAATACAGCCTGAGAGTAGTATTGTTTTCTTAAAAAAAGATTTAATTTCGGCAACTAAAGGTATCGGGTTTATTGTTCCTGCGTGCCCACCAGCTCCCGCAGAAACTAAGATTAGCCCGTCTACACCAGCTTCTTGTGCTTTTTCTGCATGTCTTTTTTTAATGATATCATGAAATACAAGACCACCATAACTATGCACAGTATTAACCAACTCTGAAACCGCCCCCAGTGAGGTAATAATTAGGGCTATTTTATGCTTCACACATATCGCTAAATCAGCCTCTAATCTCGGATTTGATTTATGTACTATTAAATTCACTCCAAATGGTGCGGGCTTTTTGCCAGTTTCTTTTTCATAAGTTGCTAATGCAGATTTTATCTCTAAAACCCATGCTTCAAAACCCTCAGTTGTTCGCTGGTTTAATGCTGGGAAAGTACCAACAATGCCGTTTTTACAACATTCAATAACTAATTGAGGACCGGATATTAAAAACATTGGTGCTGCTATAGCTGGTAATGATAGTTCGTTTATAAATGATGCTTTACTCATGCTTTAGGGTTTTTTTAATACTAATTTTATTTTGTTAAAGTTATAGAAAAAAAAGCGTTTATTAAAAGTTTAACAATAGGGTTAACAGTCAAATTTGATGTTGATTTTCATTAGAAAACTTATAAGCCTACAATGCTCTAGCTATCATTAAGTTAGATAATATTTAGATGTAAAATCTTAATATTGATTCTTGTGCAAGTCCTAAAAATGAAGAGTATTTGTTATATTTAACCAAAACTTTATAAATATTATTTACAAATCAAAAAGGACGCACAAATATGAAAAGATTAGAAGGGCAAATAGTAATTATTACCGGAGGAGCTAGAGGAATTGGTGAGGGAATTTGTGAAGTATTTTGTAGGGAAGGAGCTACAGTTGCCTTGTGGGATGTGTTAGATGGAAAAGAGGTTGTGACTAAAATTTCCGAAAAAGGAGGGGCTATTTTTTACCAAAAAGTAGATGTTACCAATCAAGAATCTGTTGATGCCGCTGTGGCAGAAATTATTGAAAAATATCAAAAAATTGATGTCTTAATTAACAATGCTGGAGTCATTAGAGATCGTTCATTTTTAAAAATGACTCGTGAAGAATGGGATGTTGTGATGTCTGTGAACGTAGATTCGTTATTTATTACTGCTAAAGCTGTTGTTCCGCATATGAAAGCTGCAAACTATGGCCGAATTATTTCTGCGTCTTCAATTAATGCTTACCAAGGTGCTTTTGGACAGGCTAATTATTGTGCTAGTAAAGCTGCAATTGTTGGGTTTACGCATTCTTTATGTAAAGAGGTAGGAAAGTATAATATTACGGTAAATGCAGTTGCGCCAGGATTTATTAAATCAGAGATGTCAGATTCTATGCCAGAGGAAGTTATAAAGGCTGGAATAGCTATGATTCCTGTAAAACGCATCGGTACCCCAGAGGATATGGGGTATGCTTATTTATTTTTAGCTTCTAAAGAGGCTGGCTTTATAAGTGGTCATACTTTACACGCCAATGGAGGCTCTATGCCCTCATAAAAACCTTTTATCTAGTTAAAAAATACGAATAAACATCAACAAAAACAATGGAAGAACAACATATTAGACAAGAAGCATATGCTACAGAAATTTCTCAACTGTCTGACTTAAAAAATTATGCAGGAAAAGAATTAGGAGTATCTGAATGGACTACTATCTCGCAAAACCAAATCGATACTTTTGCAAGAACAACCGATGACAATCAATGGATTCATATCAATCCAGAAATGGCAAAAAAACATTCTCCTTACAAAAAACCAATTGCTCATGGATTTTTAATCCTTTCTTTAGCCTCTAAATTCTGCTATGAAACAGTAAAATTTAAGAATGTTGGTATGGGTATAAATTATGGGTTAGATAAAGTAAGGTTTATGAACGCAACTACAGTTGGCTCTCTAATAAGAGCTCGTGTTTCATTAATTTCTACAGAAGATGTTCCTGGAGGATTACGCTATAAAATGAAGCTTATTTTTGAATTAAAAGGACAAGAAAAACCAGCCTGTGTTGCAGAATTTATTGCTCTGGCATACGCAGATAACTCAAAGAAAAATAACAAAACTGCTGCTTCAAATAAAGATCAAAAATTAGACGAATTAAAAAATAATGCTGTCTTATTTAAAAAAGATGAAGATATTGCTATTGTAACCTTAAATCGTCCTGACAAATATAATGCTGTAAATGACGATTTAGTTGATGGACTTAACAAAGCGATTGCAAAGGTGCAAAAAGATGATAGCATTCGGGCAATGGTACTCACAGGGGCAGGAAAGGGATTTTGTTCAGGGGCTGATATGAATACTTTTGGAAATATTACTCCTGATGAGGGAAGAACATATCTCACAAATACCTACGGGCCATTAATGAGAAATTTAACTACCCTCAAAAAACCCATCATTGCAGCCATCAATGGAACTGCTGCAGGAGTTGGAGCGTCTATTGCCCTAGCTTGTGACTTTCGAGTGATGTCTGAAAATAGTGGCTTGTTATATGCTTTTATCAACATAGGCTTAGGGCCAGATGGTGGTGCAAGTTGGTTGTTAGCAAGACAAGTTGGTTATAGTCGTGCACTTCAAATTGCGGTTGAGGGTAAAAAGATAAAAGGAGATGAATGCCACAAACTTGGATTAACAAATAAATTGGTTGAACATGATGCGATTGTAACAACAGCTATTGAATGGGCTCATCAAATTGCAAAATTACCAACCCTTGCCGTAGGTATTACAAAAGAAGACATGTTTCATGCTATGGACCACGATTTGTATAGCACTATTGCATATGAGGCAGAAAGACAAACAGCCGCTTTTGCCAGTCATGACTTAGTTGAAGGAGTGTCTGCTTTTTTACAGAAGAGAAAACCTAAATTTATTGGAAAATAAGAATATGGAATCTGTTAAAACAATGAAACGATCTAATTATTCTTATTTTCAATCCATTACTACTAGATGGGCTGACAATGATAGCTATGGTCATGTAAATAATGTAGTTTACTACTCCTATTTTGATACTATTGCTAATCAATATTTAATAGAATTTTCTGATTTTAAACCTCTTAGTGCCCCAATTATTGGCCTTGTTGCTCACTCTAATTGCACCTATATAAAAGCTATTGCTTATCCAGATAAAATTGAAGCTGGCTTATCTGTAAAAAAATTAGGAAATAGTTCGGTAACTTATAGTATAGGAATTTTTAAAAAAGGTGAAAATACTCCTTGTGCATATGGAGAGTTTGTTCACGTTTTTGCAGACAGAATAAGTAAGAAATCAATATCAATCCCCAAGAAAATAAAAGAAGCTTTAGAGAAGTTGCTTTAATTTAAGCGATTGTTTTATTACGATAAAGGTCTAATCTTTTTTTCATTATAGGTTTAAATAGGAACGGAAAATAGGATAACATTAACATGGCCGGATATCCATAAGGTAAGGTAGGACTGTCATTTTTTGATTCCAATACTTGATAAGGCTTTGCCCCACTGTGATGATGATCTGAGTGTCTTGTCAATTCAAACAACAATACTCTTCCAATAATATGATCTGAATTCCACGAATGTTCACGTTTTACTCGTTCATACCTTCCATTAGCTTTCTTTTTTCTACGAAGTCCGTAATGGGAAAAATAATTTTGCGCTTCTAAAACTGAAATTCCATACACTGCTGTGATAAAATAGATAGCTGTTACGTTTAAGCCAAAAAAGAAATTAATTCCAACAAAAAGTGACACCGATAAAAGTGTAAAAAATATCATTGGGTTGAATAATGAAGACTTTCCCATAGATCTCAACCTTTCTGTTTCTAATCGCCATGTTTTAAAATAACCTCCTATTTGAGATTTCAATGCAAACCAATAAAAAATATCGCCTTCTTTAGCTGAGGTAAGATCATTTGGGGTTGCTACATCTCTGTGATGGCCAGAATTATGATAGGTCATAAAGTGGTTTTGTATGGCCGTTAATAATAATATATGGGCTAGAAATTGTTTAAATTTATGATCTTTTTTGTGACCTAACTCATGTCCAATATTAATTCCATTGACCCCTAAAATTGTTCCCATAAACAAAATACAAGCTATTAAATCAGAGGTTAATATTGAAGGGTTAGAAACCGTAATCAAAAATTGGTATACCACAAATAAATGAAGCGGTACTGAGAGATAAAGAACAACGTCATAAAAAATATTTTCTGTTGCTAATTCTTTCTCAACAGAAGTCAAGTTATACGTATTGTGGGGTAAAAAGTTTTCTAAAACAGGAACTATAACATATAAACTAAAAATGCCTGTGTAAGCGATTATGCCGGTGGTGTTAAATGTTAGTAATCCTAGTAAAGGAACAATAAAGGCTGAAAAATATTTAAATTTTGCCATACTATTTAAAATAAATTAATTTTCAAAAATCTAATATACTGATAATCAAATATAAATATGGAAGAGTTGCTATTTTTTTCTAAATTGAGAACCTATTAGTTTAAGATTAACTTTTTTTGGTTGCTCCAATTTCATCATTAATTTGTTTAACCAAAATCTCATCTGTTTTTATGCCCCTGAGAATTCGCCCTTTGTAATAATGATGTAAATAAAGTTTATCTTGTATTTGTTGTAGTATCTTTTGAGGAATTTTTAAATTCCCTGTATACGTTCTATCAATTTGATAACCAAGGGCATTTACCTGATTACTATTGTATTTTGTATTGGTATAAAGAAAATCCAGGATTGCATTGGCTCTCAAATCTATCATCCCTTCTATTTGTTTACAAAAATCATGATATATATATTTTTTCTGAAGAGCTGTAACTACTGATTCATTATCAATTAATTCAATTAGCCCTGAGTTTTGAAGCCCTCGATACTCTTCCTGATTGTCAACGAATATAGTATTAATTGATATTGCTGCTCCAATATGATACCCAATAGAATCTCTAGAATATTTAGAAAGTTGATTTTGGTTGTCTACTATCCATTGACCAGATTTAATCGCAATTTTTTGTGCCTCAAGATTAAATAAATAATCTTCATGATCAACCTTACAATTAGTTAAAATTCTACTTAAAGATTGATTTTTTAAAGTTTCCTTGTATTTGATAGCATTTTGTTTCTCAAGATAAAATGAAATTGAAATCCCCAATACAATGACCAAAAACTCTAAAAAATACCTTATCAATTGTTTTTTCATAAAAACTATCATTAATTTATAAAATCAAAAATACTAAAAAAAGGATGCCTAGTGGCATCCTTTTATTTTCCATAACATTTATTACTTCTACTTTCCTCCCAACATTAACAATTCGTTACAGACTACTTCTGTGATGTATTTTTTTTCTCCTTCTTTACTCTCATAAGAGCGAGAGGTTAATTTGCCTTCAATTGCAATTTCATTTCCTTTTGTCACATACTTTTCAATAATTTCAGCAGTCTTATTCCATGCCACAACATTGTGCCATTGTGTGTCGGTTATTTTTTCACCTAGTGAATTTTTATAACTTTCATTTGTTGCAATGGAAAACTTTGCTAATTTCTTACCACTTTCTAAAGTAATAATTTCAGGATCGTTTCCTAGGTTTCCAATTAACTGTACTTTGTTTCTTAACGTATTCATAAGATAAGGTTTTGCGCACTTAAATAATATAGTGCAGATTATAATTTATTTTTTGTTGAGTTTTTTCAACACTGCAAATATGATTTAATTACCAAGTTAGAATCGGTTGTTAGACACTTACTTTCGGTTGTAAATATTTGTAGTCGTTTGTAAACGAATAATTCATATCTTTATGAAGGAACTATAAATAAGACTATGACACACCTTATAGAGACCAAAAACCTGATGTTGAGGGAATTTAAAGCTACTGATGTTGCTAATATTTATAAATTAGATTCTAATGAAGAGGTCCATAAGTATTTAGGTAAAAAACCCATTAAAACACTAGAAGAGGCTGAAGAAATTGTGTCTTTTTTTCACCTTCAATACAAGGAAAGAGGAATTGGCCGTTTTGCAACCATAGAAAAATCGTCAGGCAAATTTATCGGATGGGCAGGTTTAAAATTAAATTTAGATGAAAAGGAAATGTTGAATGGGTACACAAATTTTATAGATATTGGTTATCGATTTATACCAGAATTTTGGGGAAAAGGATATGCTACTGAAGCTTCTTTAGCATCAATTGAATATGGGTTTAAAAAATTGAAATATAATATTATATATGGTGCCGCTGATATAGAAAATGTTGCTTCAAATAAGGTGCTTCAAAAAATAGGTTTAAATTTTATGAATGAATTTGCCTTTAAAAATGAAAAGTGCAATTGGTATGAATTAAAAAATAGTAAAAATGGAACATAGAGAATGTTTAGAGTGTGGTGAGCCTCTAAAAGGTAGGGTTGATAAAAAATTTTGTTCAGATTATTGCAGAAATTCACACAATAATAAAGTTAATAAAGACAGTAAAAATTTAATTAGAAATATTAATAACCGTCTTCGAAAAAATCATAAAATCCTTTCCGACCTCAATACTTTTGGCAAGACTAAAGTAACTAGAACTCAATTATATGACAGAGGGTTTGACTTTCAACTTTTTACCTCAATCTACAACACAAAAACAGGTAATACCTACTTCTACATCTATGATCAAGGGTATTTAACTCTTGAACATGATAAGTTTTTATTGATAAAAAGAGAACTTTAGAAAACTATCTTTAGGATAACAAAAAACCCAAGAAATAAACTTTCTTGGGTTTTTAATTTTAGTTATAAATACATTAATCTATTTCTGAAACACGCAGTGTGTTTACCATTCCTCTTTCCTCTACAGGCATTGAGGTTAAATTGATCACAATATCTCCAGATGCAACATAATTCTTTTCTTTCGCAATTCGGTTAATATCAACAACAGTATCATCTGTACTTAGATTTTCATCATAAAAAAATGCTCTTACACCCCAAAGTAAATTAAGCTTCCCTAAGATTCTTTTTTGAGTTGTAAATGCTAAAACATGTGACTGTGGTCTCCACGCAGATATCTGAAATGCAGTATAACCACTGTTCGTTAAAGTACAAATAGCAGCTGAATTTGTGTCTTTAGACATTAATGCTGCGTGATGACATAAAGATTTAGTAATAAATCTATCGGTTCTAATATGAGGTGCTTGGTGAGGCACTTTTATTAGTGGTGAATTTTCAACACTCATAATAATTTCACTCATCTTTTGAATTACTCTGACTGGATGTTTTCCAACAGATGTTTCTCCAGATAACATCACAGCATCAGCTCCATCCATAATGGAATTTGCAACATCGTTTACCTCAGCTCTTGTGGGTACAGAATTTGTAATCATAGTCTCCATCATTTGAGTTGCAATGATCACAGGAATACGTGCTTTCTTTGCTCTGTTTACAAGCATCTTTTGAATTAACGGAACTTCCTGCATAGGTATTTCTACTCCTAAATCTCCTCTAGCAACCATTAAACCATCACAATAAGGAAGTAAAGAATCAATATTTTCTACAGCCTCTGGTTTTTCAATCTTAGCGATTACAGGAACTCTATATTCTGAATTTTGAGCAATTAAATCTCTGAGTATTCTTAAATCTTCAGGAGTTCTAACAAATGATAATGCAAGCCAATCTACATGTAAGCTTAACGCAAAAATGGCGTCTTTTTTATCCTTATCCGTAAGTGCTGGGAGTGAAATATCAGTGTTTGGGAGGTTTACCCCCTTTTTAGAAGATAAAACTCCTCCAACAATAACTTTAGTTATTACTTTTAATTTCTTATCGGTTGAAATAACCTCAAACTGTAATTTTCCATCATCTACTAAAATCTGTTCTCCAGGTTTCACATCTCTTGGGAAACTCTGATACGTCATATACGCTTTTTGAGCGTTCCCAATACATTCTTCTGTAGTAAAAATAAATTCAGCTCCATCCTCTAAAACAACCCCTTCTTCCATGACCCCAACTCGTAGTTTTGGTCCCTGTAGATCTGCTAAGACAGCTACATTGAAACTGTTTTCTTCATTAATTTCACGTATTTGTTTTACACGTACTTTTACATCTTCATAATCTGCATGAGAAAAATTAATTCTAAAAACATTAACTCCTGAACGAGCAAGTTCAGTTAACGTTTCTTTTGTATTTGTTGCGGGCCCTAAAGTGGCAACAATTTTTGTTTTCTTGTTTATGAGCATATTTAAAAAATTAAAAATTGTTTAGATTTTAAAGAATCTAATTCAACAGTGTAAGAAGTCACAACTTGGTTAATTTGTTTAATCTGATTTACTGTTTTGTATATTGTTTCTTGAGTTGGTTCACCAACTATTTTTATAAAATAATCTACTTTTTTCTTTTCAGGTATTAAGTAGGTCTTAGTCTCTGTTGCCAAAACTATTGTATCTGATGCATTTATTCTTTCTTCAGTATAGCTATTTGATATTAAATACAATTCAAAACCATATTCTTCATTAATATCATTATAAACTGAAAATGATGCATTGCTTTCAAAATCTAAACTATAGTTAGCTTTTGAAAAGTGAGTGTCTAAATTCTTATTTAATAAATAAGCTAACTTAAAATCTTCTAATGCAGTGTGAATTCCAATTAGAGTATAATTATCTTCATTAAAATCGTCTATGTCTAACGAATAAACTTGCATTAAAAATGGTATTGAGTTTAATTAATACTGCTACTAAAGCAGCAAAATTAATGATTGTTTTAAGAATGAACATAAAAATTAACGAAATCGTTATCGATTATGAAGTTTCTATTTGTTTTTGGAAGGTATAATAAACTCTTTTTGATGCTTGTTCCTCTGCCTTCTTCTTGGATGTTGCTCTTCCTTTTGCTATTTGAACATCATCAATACTAATCTTTACACTAAAATGTTTGACAGGCTCATTCCCTGTGTCTTCATAGGTGTTTATATCGTACTTTTTCTTTTTCTTCTGGCACCATTCAATAATAAGGCCTTTATAACTAGTTATCTTTCCTTCAAGTTTTGGTATATCTACGTAAGGAACGATAACTTTATCATAAATGAATTTATTACAGTACGCGTATCCTCTATCTAGATAGATAGCACCTATTAGGGCTTCAAATATATTACCATGTATATTGTCTCCAATATTATTTTGAGGAATATTACTCTTTACAAATGAAATTAAATTTAAATCTTTACCTAACTCATTCAAATGCTCTCTACTTACAATTTTAGACCTCATTTGAGTTAAATATCCCTCAGATTGGTTAGGTGCTTTTGAGAAAAGATAAGAGGCTATTACTGCTCCTAACATGGCATCTCCAACAAACTCTAATCTTTCATAGTTAAAAGGTTCGCCTTTTTTATCTACTTTTTTTAAAGATCGGTGTGTAAATGCTTTTTGATAATTCTCAATCTGATAGGGTTTAAATTTCAATAGATTTCGCATAGCATCATAAAACACCTTATCATCTCCTTTAGATGATTGGGTAACTATTTTACGAATGAAATTCATGAAGTATTAATCTATTTTTCTAAACGCTACACAAGCATTATGCCCACCAAAACCAAAAGTATTACTCATAGCAACTTTAATTGCTCTCTTTTGAGGTTTATTAAGTGTTAAATTTAAATCTGGGTTGATGTTTTCATCTGCAGTACTATGATTAATTGTTGGGGGTACTATACCGTGTTTCATCGCTAATATAGATGCGATAGATTCGATAGCTCCAGCAGCACCTAAAAGGTGACCTGTCATAGATTTTGTAGAATTGATATTAATGTTCTTTGCGTGATCCCCAAACACTTCAGAGATAGCCTTAAGTTCAGCAACATCTCCTAAAGGTGTTGAGGTTCCGTGAGTATTAATGTGATCTACGTCTTCTGGTTGTATTCCTGAGTTTTCTAAACAGTTTTTCATCACAGCAATAACTCCGATACCCTCAGGATGTGGTGCAGTCATATGATGTGCATCTGAAGACATTCCGCCTCCAATAACTTCTGCATAGATTTTTGCTCCTCTTGCTTTAGCATATTCATATTCCTCTAAAACAATAGCGCCTGCTCCCTCACCTAAAACAAATCCATCCCTTTCGGCATCAAAAGGTCTAGAAGCGGTTTCTGCAGTTTCATTTCTTGTAGATAATGCATGCATAGAATTAAATCCTCCCATACCTGCAATAGTAACAGCTGCTTCACTACCTCCTGTGACAATGACATCACATTGCCCTAAGCGAATATAATTTAAAGCATCTATCATAGCGTTAGCCGATGACGCACAAGCTGATACTGTGGTGTAATTTGGACCCATAAATCCATTTTTAATGGAAATGTTTCCTGGAGCAATATCTGCGATCATTTTAGGAATAAAGAAAGGATTAAATTTTGGTGTTCCGTCTCCAGAAGCAAAATTTAAAACTTCGTTTTGAAAAGTTTCTAAGCCTCCAATACCTGCTCCCCAGATTACACCTACTCGTAATTTATTAATAACGTCCAAGTCTAATCCTGAATCTGCTATTGCTTCATCTGAGGCAACCATAGCGTATTGGGTAAACTTATCCATTTTACGAGCATCTTTTCTGTTCATAAAATCTGTAACAGTAAAGTTTTTCACTTCACATGCAAAACGAGTCTTGAACTTGGTAGCATCAAAATGCGTTATAGGCGCCGCCCCGCTAACTCCGTTAACTAAGGCAGACCAATATTCTTCAATATTGTTCCCAATTGGCGTTAATGCACCAAGTCCAGTTACTACAACTCGTTTTAATTGCATATAAATGTTACTTTTTAGCTTCTTCTATATAGCTGATTGCTTGGCCTACGGTTCCAATGTTTTCCGCTTGGTCATCTGGAATCTGAATATCAAATTCTTTTTCGAATTCCATAATCAACTCAACAGTATCCAAAGAATCTGCTCCTAGGTCATTTGTGAAACTAGCTTCTGTAGTTACTTCATTATCGTCTACTCCTAATTTGTCTACGATAATAGCTTTTACTCTTGATGCAATGTCTGACATAATTTATTTATTTTAAATTTTAAATCGAGACAAAAATACAAATCTTATTAGTTTTAACTAATTTTTAGCAAAAAAATGAAGCCTAAATTATTTTATTTTGTTGATATGTGACTAATGAGATTATAATATCAACTTTTATGCTTTATTTTGTGATTGAATATTAATGTACATGAAGAGAGTTATTATTTTAGCCTCAGGAGCTGGTTCTAATGCAGAAAACATCATAAATTATTTTCAGAACTCTACAGAAATTAGTGTTGTGAAAGTGTTATGTAACAAAAAAGAGGCTGGTGTTTTTAAGCGTTGCAAAAAGCTAAATAAAGATTGCGAATGGTTTTCTAGAGAAGATTTTTTTAAGAAAAACACAATCCTAGATAAATTAATTGAACAAACTGATTTTATCGTATTAGCGGGGTTTTTATGGAAAATTCCTGAAGCTATTGTGAAAGCCTTTCCTAATAGAATCATCAATATTCATCCTGCGCTATTACCCAACTATGGTGGAAAAGGCATGTATGGTATGCATGTTCACCAGGCCGTAAAAAACAATTGCGACAAAGAAACAGGGATTACAATTCATTATGTTAATGAACACTACGATAAAGGAGCTATTATTTTTCAAATAAAAACAAAACTTGAAATAAGTGACTCCCCTGAAGACATTGCACAAAAAATCCATACATTAGAGTATGAATACTTTCCAAAAATTATTAAAAAAACCATCTTAAAAGATGGGTGCTAAAAAATACTATGTCATATGGAAAGGAAAAGAAACTGGAGTATTCTCCTCCTGGGATAAAGTTAAAAAACTTGTTCAGGGGTATGAAGGTGCAAAATACAAATCTTTTGTAAGCAAAGAAGAAGCAACTAAAGCAATCAAAAAAAAATACTCAGATTATCAAGGAAAAGGCATTTCAAAGAAAACATTATCAAATGCTGATAAAGCAAGATATGGTGTTCCCATAAAAAATAGTTTAACTGTTGACGCTGCCTGTAGTGGAAACCCTGGAAAGATGGAATATCGTGGGGTTTTAAACCATAACAATCAAGAGGTTTTTAAGATGGGGCCTTTTAAGAATGGCACTAATAATATTGGAGAATTCCTAGCCTTGGTTCATGGAATTTCATTGCTAAAAAAGAAAGGCCTACACTCCTTGCCTATCTACTCAGATTCTAAAATTGCCATGTCTTGGGTTAAAAAGAAAACCTGTAGAACTACTATTACTTTTGACACTACTAACAGTGATTTGTTGACGCTAATTCATCGTGCTGAAAAATGGCTGAAAGAAAATTCATTCAGTAATCCAATATTAAAATGGGAAACCAAAGCTTGGGGAGAAATTCCTGCTGACTTCGGAAGAAAATAAAGCCTATATCTTTTCTAAAAATAAAAAACCTCCAACAATGTTGAAGGTTTTTAATTTTTCTTTAATTGTTTATCCTTTAAAACTTGCAGATAAATATTCACGATTCATGCGAGCAATATTCTCTAAAGAAATTCCTTTTGGGCATTCTACTTCACAGGCACCTGTATTCGTACAATTACCAAACCCTTCATCATCCATCTGTTGCACCATGTTTAATACACGGTCTGTAGCTTCAACTTGCCCCTGAGGCAGTAAAGCGTATTGAGAAACCTTTGCTGAAACAAATAACATTGCACTAGAGTTTTTACAAGAAGCAACACAGGCTCCACAACCAATACACGTTGCTGCATCCATAGCTTTGTCTGCCGCATGTTTAGATATTGGAATTGAATTTGCATCTTGTGTATTCCCTGAAGTATTTACAGAAATAAAACCTCCTGCGTGCTGCACTCTGTCAAAAGCACTTCTATCTACAACTAAGTCTTTAATTATAGGAAATGCTTTAGCTCTAAAGGGTTCTATATGAATAGTATCTCCGTCTTTAAACATTCTCATGTGTAGTTGACAAGTAGTTACTCTTCTATCTGGGCCATGAGCTTCACCATTAATATAAAGCGAACACATTCCGCAAATTCCTTCTCTACAATCATGATCAAAAGCTACAGGAGAGTCTCCTTTTTCTATCAGTTGATTGTTTAACACATCTAACATCTCCAAGAAAGACATGTCTGGAGACACATCAGAAATCTGATAATCTACCATCTTTCCTTTGTCGTTTGCGTTTTTTTGACGCCAAATTTTTAACGTTAAATTCATGTCTCCTAAATTATTTATATGATCTTTCTTTTACTTCAATATTCTCGTACACTAGTGGCTCTTTATGCAATAAAGCATCTTTTGGCTCACCTTTATATTCCCAAGCAGAAACAAACTGAAACTCAGTGCGCCTTTTTGCTTCTCCTTCTGGTGTTTGATGTTCTTCTCTAAAATGACCTCCTGCAGATTCTTCTCTTAACAAGGCGTCTTTTGCAAATAATTCTCCTAATTCAAGGAAGTCTGCTACACGCCCAGCTTTTGCTAATTGTTCATTGAACTCATCTGCTGTTCCGGGCACTAAAACATCTTTATAAAACTCTTTTCGTAAAGTAGAAATTTCCTCAATAGCTTCTTTTAATTCTTTTTCATTACGAGACATACCACACTTATTCCACATAATTTTTCCAAGTCGTCTGTGAAAAGAATCTACAGACTTAGTCCCTTTATTGTTAATGAAGTGATTAATGTTTTCTAAAGCATTTTTTTCTGCTTCTTCAAACTCTGTTGAATCCGTGGATATAGCTCCTGTTCTAATATCTTTAGATAAATAGTCTCCTATGGTATAAGGCAACACAAAATAACCATCAGCTAATCCTTGCATTAATGCAGAAGCACCAAGTCTATTTGATCCGTGATCAGAGAAATTTGCTTCTCCAATGGCGTACAATCCAGGAATAGTAGTTTGTAAGTTATAATCTACCCAAATACCACCCATAGTATAATGTACAGCTGGGAAAATCATCATAGGAGTTTCGTATGGATTCTCGTCTACAATTTTTTCATACATCTGAAATAAGTTTCCATACTTGGCTTTCACAACTTCTTTCCCAAGTTCTTTCACTAGAGCATCATCATTTTCATTTAATCCTTTTACATGTGCCTTTTCTTTACCATATCTAATAATGGCCGCAGCAAAATCTAAATAAACTGCTTCACCAGTGGCATTCACTCCATAACCAGCATCACAACGTTCTTTAGCTGCTCTTGAAGCAACATCTCTTGGCACTAAATTTCCAAAAGCAGGATATCTTCTTTCTAAATAATAATCTCTATCATCCTCGGCTAATTGAGTTGGCTTTAATTTACCAGATCTAATAGCCTCAACATCTTTTTTATGTTTTGGCACCCATATTCTACCATCGTTTCTCAAAGATTCTGACATCAATGTTAATTTAGATTGATGGTCTCCTGAAACAGGAATACAAGTTGGGTGAATCTGTGTGTAACAAGGATTTGCAAAATAAGCTCCTCTTTTATGAGCTCTCCAAGCTGCTGTTACATTAGATCCCATAGCATTCGTGGATAAAAAGAATACGTTTCCATACCCTCCTGTTCCTAAAACTACTGCATGCGCTGAGTGTCTTTCTAGTTCACCTGTTACTAAGTTACGGGCTATAATTCCTCTAGCTTTTCCGTCTACAATCACAACATCTAGCATTTCATGCCTGTTGTACATTTTTATTTTTCCACGACCAATTTGACGATTCATAGCAGAATAAGCTCCTAACAATAATTGTTGCCCTGTTTGACCTTTGGCATAAAATGTTCTTGAAACCAATACACCACCAAACGATCTGTTGTCTAATAATCCTCCATAATCACGAGCAAAAGGAACTCCTTGTGCTACACACTGATCTATAATATTTGCAGAAACCTCTGCCAAACGATATACATTGGCTTCACGAGAACGATAATCTCCTCCTTTAACGGTATCATAAAACAACCTATAGGTTGAATCTCCGTCTCCCTGGTAATTTTTTGCTGCATTTATTCCTCCTTGTGCCGCGATAGAATGGGCTCTCCTTGGAGAATCTTGAAAACAAAATGCTTTTACATTATATCCTAATTCAGCTAAAGTTGCTGCTGCAGAACCTCCTGCTAAGCCAGTTCCAACAACGATAACATCGATTAATCGTTTATTTGCTGGATTAACTAAGTTAATATCATTTTTATGTTTTGTCCACTTATCTGCAAGTGGTCCTTGGGGTATTTTTGAATCTAATGCCATCTTATAAAATCTGATTTAAATGATGAAACAATGCAATAAAAATAAAGCCTGCAGGAATCCCGATAGCGTATATTTTAGAAAAGTTTTTCAATCCTTTCGTATATTTGTTATTTGCGCCTACTGACTGAAATGCTGACTCAAAACCATGTAACAAATGGAGTGCTAAAAACACAAATGCTAAACAGTATGCACCAACACGAAGAGGGTTATGAAATTTTTCAACCAACTCATGAAAATACCTAAACTCACCATTGTGCATCCCGCTCATGTCACCTTGTATGTATTTTATATTAATTTCTGGAATCCAAAAATCTATAAAGTGAAGCACTACAAATGCTAGAATTGCTAATCCGCTCCAAATCATATTTCTACTCATCCAAGAGGAATTTGCACCTCCATTATTTACCGCATATTTAATTTGACGTGCTTTAGTATTTTTTATTTCTAACACAAAACCCATTACAAAATGAAAAACAACACCAAAAATTAATACCGGTTGTAAAGCATATTGTATTACCCAAAAGGTACCCATAAAGTGAGACACTTCATTAAAAGTATCTGGGCTAAATACAGAAAGAATATTAATAGCAAAGTGTTGAAGAAGAAAAATCATTAGAAAGAGTGCTGAAATTGCCATGGCAAACTTTCTACCTATTGAAGAACTTAAAATTCCACTCATTATATGGTTCATTTTATTATGTCTGCAAAGGTACAACGCAATCGTTTTCTGACCAAACCACAAAAAGTATTTTAGTAAGTATTTAGAATGATTATAATTAACTCAGTAAGAACCTTGTTTACTGTTTTTTTAATTTTTAAAAAATTTACGCAACCTTTTAAAAATTTGTTCACCTAGTAGATGTAAGAGTTTATTAACCATAAAAAAATGGATGCTATGAAAAAAACAAAAAGCTTTATACTAATTATTACAACTGCAATTTTATTTTATAATTGTGAGTCTAATACTGAAGACTTAACTACGGATCCTATAGGAGAACCTCAAGAAGACTCAGTGTTAAACAGAAATCTTTCATTCGAAGAAGTTTATGCTTTTGAGGATGATCTTTTAGGTGGCCCTTATATTGGGATGACCTATTCATCAAATGATAATAATTTATTCATCTCTAGTAGAGAAAACGCACCTGCTGGAAGTACAACTGAGGAAGAAGTATTTAAATTAAGTTTAGATTCTTATCAGTTAATGCGAAAAAACGTCTCTCCGGGTGGTTTCATCACAAAACAGTTAACCACCATTAACGACACATTAGTTTCTATTGGGGGTACTGAATTTAAATTTTATGATACAAGCTTTGAATACGCAGGTGAAAAATCCTATGGAAATAATTTTACGCTAAGTAAATTTGGAATTGCAACACATAATAATGACACCTACATTATAGGTGGATATCGTGTTGACGGACCTTCTCGAGAAAATAAAAAAATTCGAAAATTAAGAGGTAATATTACAGGAAATCAATTTGAAGAATTTATAAACACCTCCGAAACTATGATTGGTGCCAGTGGAGCAATAGTTAATGAAAGGTTACACGTATTTGGAGGTGCTTTATACGAAGACTTTGAAGCAACAAATAAAATATTTATCTATCCTCTAAATAACCCTCAAAGTTATGAAGAGTTTAGTATGACAGTAAAAGCAGATGTTACTTTTGTTCATAAATACGGAGAAATGATTCTTGTGGCTGGACACAAAGGATTATATGGAACTGATAAAACATCTTTTGTAGGTTTGTTTGACACTACTACCAATACATTTGAAGAAATTAAAACCAATTTAGACAGTGAGAGTGGTACAAAAGCAATTCATCAAATGATTGTAAAAGAAGATAAAATTATAGTATTGTTTGGACACAAAGCAAGTTCACAACTACCAATGTCTAAGTGGTCAATTTTGTCTTCAGATTTACTGAAAGATTAAAAATCGAATTTAAAGATTTATGAAAAGGAGTTGTTTTATTTTTTGAAGAGAACTTTTATATTTGTTAGCTATTATTGATGAAAAAATTTACACCCTAAAAATTAATTAGTTATCGAATTAGAAGTTCTCATACAAAAATGTTGCACTCAAAATTTGAGTGCACAAGCGAAACTTTACAGCTTGTTTGCTGATACGTTATACAAAGTGTGTTTAAAATATTCTAGAACCCCAGAGGACGCTCAAGACACCCTCCAGGATAGTTTTATGGTAATTTTTAAAGACATTAAAAAATTTAAACATAAAGGATCTTTTGAAGGTTGGGCAAAAAGAGTTACAGTAAATGTTGCTTTGCAAAAATTTAGAAAAAAATCTAATATAAGATTTGATGATCTTGAGGAAAGCAAAATACCAGAAGAAAAGGTATTTATAGATATTGAGGAAAAAGACATTACGCTTAATTTTTTGCTTTCTTTAATAAATAAATTACCTCCTCAATATCAACTGATATTTAATTTATATGTGTTAGACGAATATTCACATAAAGAAATTTCAGAGATCCTAGATATTTCAATTGGCACCTCAAAGTCGAATTTATCTAGATCCAGAAAATTGCTAAAAAAAGAAATTAATACTATGAAAAAATTAC
>Ga0209092_10002112_pt1 | contig 18576 bp, 19 predicted proteins | sample FraStrMetagenome_FD_187446 | JGI IMG/M metagenome (GOLD analysis project Ga0209092, IMG submission 187446) | Marine eukaryotic phytoplankton communities from Arctic Ocean - Fram Strait ARC3M Metagenome (SPAdes) (version 2) | ecosystem: Environmental > Aquatic > Marine > Oceanic | place: Fram...
AACTAATCAAGATGGGTTTCCTTACTCTGTAGTTTGGCCGAGGGTGCCAGAATGATGGTGTAACAACAGACCCACACAAGGAGACCACAAAGCCCGTACAATACAAGCAGGGTCTATTCAGAGGAAGAGTCCTCTTCCGAAACCCTTGACCCTGTTCCTTAAACTCTCTTACAAGGAACTAACAATGTCCAAACGTAAATCACGCTATGCAGAAAAGAAAAAGAATCACGATAACGTAGTGAGCCTTTGCTCTTTTAATGTAATACCTAAGAATGAAAAGCAAGACTATCTTGTACATTCTATCAAGAACTTCCCGATTACTGCTACGATGGGTTGCGCTGGTACAGGTAAAACATACTGTAGTGCGGGAACGGTTGCACAGTTGTTTTCGAACAGCAAGAACGGTTATAAGAAGATTGTTCTGACCCGTGCCAACGTACCCACAGGAAAGTCGTTAGGTCACTTCCCAGGAACTATTGCAGAGAAGATGACCCCTTGGTTAATGCCAATGTTAGAAGTTCTCCGCAAGGCTTTTGGAGGCGGTAAATTTGAGTATATGTTAAATAAAGGACAAATAGAAATACAACCCATAGAAACTATCCGTGGACGTTCTTATGAAAATTCACTTGTACTAGTGGATGAAGCCCAGAACCTCTGCATGGATGAATTAAAAGCAATAACAACACGTATTGGAGAGAATACAAAGTTAGTACTAATGGGAGACCCTGCACAGTCTGATGTCGATAACGGCAGAGACCTAGTAAGGTTTTGTAACAAAGTGAATGATTCTGGTATTGACTTACCTGTTGTTCAGTTTGAAGTAGATGATATTGTGCGTTCAGACATTGTGGCAGACTTAGTCCGTATGTTTATCAAAGAGCGCCTGTAGCGTACCTAGAGGACACGAGTTAGACTATCTGATGGCTACCCCCATTGGAGACCCCTACTCGTGACCCTACGGCACAGAGAGTGAGTATTAGGATGTATTACACAGAAGAAGAAATAAAGGGTGCGATTGAGCGAGCAACCAGCACAATAACCTTAATAACAGAATCTTGCACAGAATATACGAGGGGTCTTAATGACTGTCTCGCTTTACTTGCTGAGTATGACCTTGAGTTAAGAGGCGAGACTAAGGCTAGAGACATTGTTGATACACCTTGGAACTCCACTAAAGAGTGGTTAGTTAAGCTTGCCCGTAAGGGTTACAGCGTTAAAACATTTATTGAATATTGTGGCTATGAAATTGTAGCTAATAAGAAGCCCAAACTGGGCGATATTGCCTTCTATGAAGGTGGAATGATTAATTCAGGTAAGTTCTGGATTTCAACAAACGAAGATAATTCTGGTGTTACTAATCGTATGAGGGTAACATTCTACGAATCAAGAATACCAATTATTGCCAGACCAGTTAGGACTTAATAATGAGAAATTACCTATACCAAGGGTCGCCTATCATAGCGCCCCTAACAATCACATCTAACGAACCAATGTTTGATGCTGATACTATCTCACTAAAGAAGTTAAGGGCTAGCCAAGGCGCACAACGTTTTGAAATGTCCTTTCAGACCCTACCACAGAATGAAGCGGTAGGTAGAGCCTTTGTAGAATCCATGTATAACTTTCACGTACCCGACTCCATGGTTATGCCACAGATTGCTCAAGTACACGACAGATATAGTATGATTGGCTATGTTAATCTGTCTAACTCCGCTGAAGTAGGTGACTCTTCTATACGTCTTCTTAATAACTCAAGCCAACAGGGTCTACTACCCCAAGGTTATTTCATCAAGTTCGCTAACCACGATAAAGTCTATGTCCTCGTAGATGATGCAGACATGAATGGTACAGCAAACAGAACAGTAAACATTTACCCACCGCTACAACAGAACGTTCCTGGAAATACTAATGTAAGAGTCGAAGATGACTGTAAATTTGTTTTTCTACGTGATGTTGATAGCACTAAGGGAATAGTATTCCAAGACGGTATCTTGAGCAACTCAGGGACTATAAGCTTGGTGGAGGCAGTATAATGAGAGTATTCTCACCAGCAGTACAACAGCTGCTAGAAGATGGGAACATAGAGTTTTTCTATTTGATAGATTTGCATTTTAACAACAGTTATTATTTAACAAGCTACTCTAACGATATTAACTACGGCGGTAACGTCTATAACGCTGAGAGTGCTTTGTTTGAGATTGATAGCCCCAAGTTCAGCACAGTAGTTGACAGAGAAGCTTATAAGATTATCCTAATAGACTTTAACAACGAGTTAGGTGCAGAGTTCAAAGCCAACGTTGTTGGTAAGTCAGTACGGGTTCGTATAGGTCTTGTAGACTCTAACAACAATCCGATGCTTAACTCCCAAGATATCGTTGATGTTTATAAAGGCTTTGTAGATTCCCCTCAGATTATTATTGATTGGGAAACAAAACTAGCTACTATTGAAGGCACTTCTGCTATGTCAGACCTTGATAGAGTTAATACCTTTATTACTTCTAAAGCTGGTATGGATAACGTTAGCAGCACGGATACGTCTTTTGACAACATCTTCTCTGACTCAGAAGTAGAATTAAAGTGGGGTAAGAAATAATGGGCGTAGAACTCGCAATTCAGGCTATTATTATGGTTGCCTCTGTTCTTTATCAGAGACAGCAACAGAAGAAAGCCAAAAAAGAGGCTATGGACAACAGAGGCTTTATGGTTCCCACTCGTGGTGAATCAGAGAACATCCCTGTAGTCTATGGTAAACAAGCCATTGGTGGCATAGAAACAAGACACAAGACAAGTAGAACTTACAATGCGTCTTCAAATAACGCCAACAAACAGATTATAGAAGACCTACCTAACAATACTTGGTCGGCTAGTGATAACGAATTTCTTTATGTACAGTCAGTACTATGCCAAGGAGATATAAAAGGTGTAGAGTATGTGTATGTCGATGACAAACCTTATGGCACAAAGGACTCTAAGTTCCACCACAGGATAAACATCCACAACCAAGGTGGTACAGCAGATGCTATGGCTACTGCAAACGATTTTCCTTCTTCAGAAAGGTTCACAGGATGTGCTCACGCAACCTCTGTATACCGATTTAGAAGCAAGGAGCCAGGCTATAGTGGCGTTCCTACTCCAATGTATATGGTAAAGGGTCGTAAGATTAGAGGTATTAGCGGTAGTTTAAACGTTACAGGTGAGGTTTACTCTAACAACCCTGCACTGGTTCTTCTAGACTATTTAACTAACACACAGTATGGTCGTGGTTTATCTCTGGATGAGATTGACCTTTTCTCCTTCTACCGTTCTTCTCAGATTTGCGCTACTACTGTTACTTCTAATAGAAGAATCGGTGGACGTATTAATGGTGTTAAACCTATTCTGACCTTTGCAAACTTCCAACAGTTCCCCAATGAGGGTAGCGAGGAGAGTCTCTACAAAGCAGATGACACTAACATATACTATCGTTGGAGAGATGACGAAGAGGACTACATCCCAACAGATGTGCCTACAAGGAACATACCTTTATACGAGTGTAACCTGACACTAGACACTGGCGATAAGATAAGAGACAACATTGAACTTATTCTTAACACCATGGGCCTTGCTGAGTTAGTTTGGGGTTCAGACGGCAAGTACAGACTACTCCTAGAGTATCCTTCTGGACAGTCTGCTCTTAACAGCCTAGTGGCTACTAACAGTAACTTTGACGATGATGACATTGTTAGGGAGACAGTATCAGTAAGCTACCTGTCAGCTAACGAAAGGCTTAATCAAGCAACAGTTTCTTTTATGAACGAGCATGAGGACTTTAAACAGGACTCGATGACTTGGCCTGAAACGGGTTCTTCTGTACATAATCAATTCATGACAGAGGATAACCAACAACCCTTCACTACTTCTGCCAACTCAACAGGTATTACGGACCCTTATCACGCTCTTGCTAAGGCAGAGCAGATGGTTCGTCAGGGACGTGAGCTTAAGAACATAAGCTTTACCGTGAGTAAGAAAGCTATTGGCCTAGAGCCTGGAGATTTCTTCAAGATTAACTCAGAAATACTTGATATTGATAACGAAATCTATAGAGTTAATTCTGTTACTGTTAATGCTGACCTTACGATTGTTATTACTGGTTATCTATTTACTATAAACATGCTTGCTTGGAATATCGACGATGATATTGCTTATGCTGAAAGACCTGTCTATGACTTCACAGTTGACCCTGTAACTAATCTCAGGGTAGATATGGGTTTCTTCACAAACAACGATGGTACTATCATGAACTACATGGATGTCTCTTGGGACCATCCAGGCAGCTATCAGTTTGAGATAAAGTATAAGAAGCAAAGTGAGCCTGTCTCTAGCTATAGGTCTATAATAACTAGACTCTTGACCTACAGAATCTTTGGGATTGAACCCGACACTCTCTATGATGTGTTGGTTTCTGCTGTAAGCTCTTACGGCTCACCTAGTGAAGAATCGTATGTTCAGGGGGAGAACGCTGGTAAGTTTACACCTCCAGGAACTCCAACAGACTTTACCGCTAATGGTATATTTGAAGCTGTTCAGTTAGACTGGACTAACCCTGCGGATAGAGACTTGAGGACTATCCAAGTATGGGAGTCAGCCAACGATAGTATCGGTAATGCTACTTTGATTGCAGTAACACCTGCTAGTAACTTTCACAGGGGCAACCTTGGTATATCTCAACAGAGATGGTACTGGGTCCGTGCGGAAGATACATCAGGAAACTTCTCTGGCTATGCTGGACCTGTTACAGCTACAACAACCTTTATTGACGATGAAGCCTATGAGAACGGTATTCGTGCTTTGTTTGAAGACCAAGGACTCTATCCTATTGAAGACGTTGATGGCCTACCTACAGAAGGTGGTGTTGGTCAACAGGTTTTCAACACAGAAGACGGTAAACTCTACCGATACACAGGTACTGAGTGGGTTTTGGTTATTGCTGCTGTTGAAGCTCAAGATATTGATGGCCAGTTGGTCTCTACACAGATTGGCAATAATAGTATCAGCTCTGATAAGATTATAGCTAACTCTATTCAAGGTGGTGACATTAAAGCTAACACTATTACAGGTGGTCTTATGGCTGCTTCTGGTATTATCACTAATACTGCTCAGATTAATAACTCCCTTATAACAAACGCTAAGATTTCTAACGCTGCTATTACTACTGCTAAGATTGTAGACGGTAACATTACCAACGCTAAAATTGGTAACACAATACAGTCCACTAACTTTAGGTCTGGTAGTACTGGTTGGCGTATCCTTAAAACTGGTGCCGCTGAGTTTAACGGTGTTGTTATATCTCGTCAGATGCGTGTTTGGTCTGGTTCTGCTTACCTCGGTGACGTTGGTGAACACAGCAAGACTTGGACTCAAAGACAGGATAACAACGAACAATACACTTGGGCTGTTGAAACTAGCCTTACCCATAGTGGTTGGGGTGCTGCACAGTATACTTACGTGGCAAACGTTGGAGCTACTGGCTCTGTTAACGGTTACAATGGGACCATGAGTGATGTTAAGTGGGGATTTTCCGCACAAGTTGTACCTCTGACTCGTTTCTCTGGAAACCAGCGTTTGTGGGTAATTATCACACCGTACTTATCTAGGGTTGCCTATACTAACCTAACAGCACAAATCTATGTGTATCGAGTAACTTAAGGAAATCATTATGGAAGCAACAACACTCCCTTTTGAGGGTGAGTTTCTTGGGGGTTATTACACACCCTTCGGACTACAAATCATGCTCAAAACAGGTGAAGACGAAGAAGCGGGAACTTTCTCTGCTGATATTAAACTAGTCACCTTCACTGATAACAACTATATCAGGTGTTCTACTTTTCTTTATGAACAGGGGATACTAAGGGAACATCAGCCAGGTGACACAGTAGAGTACCCAGAAGACATAAGATATGAAGAAGACAACCAGTAGCTTTATATGCTACCTTAACCTATAAGAAAGGTGACCCATGGCTCCCCTAATAACACTATTAGCTCCTATATTTGGAGATGTACTTAAGAAAGTAATTCCTGACGCAGATAAGGCGAAAGAAGCTGAAAGAGAGATACGTCTAAGCTTATTAGAACACACTGATAGCTTAGAGAAGGCTAAGGCAAGTATAATACAAGCAGAAGCAACCTCTGGTAGTTGGCTCACCGCCACTTGGAGACCACTCCTTATGATGGTCATTACCGCTATTGTAGCTTGTAATTACTTATTTTTCCCTATAATCAATCTTGCAATGCCCTACTCAGTATCTACGCTGGATTTGCCTAGAGAACTTTGGGACTTGCTTACTGTAGGTGTAGGTGGTTATATCGTTGGTAGAAGCGGTGAAAAGATAATGAATAAGTGGAAAGAATAAACGCCCTTGGATAATGATATATAAGAGACAGTTTGATTCAACTTCAAGCTGACAGTCTCTCCTAGAGGGGAGGAGTAATCACGATTTCTCCCCTTATTATCATCAACAAAAATACCCTTGAATAATGACTATAGGGCGTTTCTTTAAGGGTTCTTTAAAGGGTATCTTAAGATATATCTATAAACATATTTAATGATTAGTATGTTTATGTATGTATTATTAATAACTAACAATAATTAAAACATATTAGAGGCATAAGCCTCATACACTATAAATGAGGACACAATATGGCTAAACTTAGAAAACCATCTACCGCTGTCAATAAGAGCGTAGCAGACCCAAGTGACTCATACCAGAGTCTTAAACCTTTATGGTCTAAATCTCGTAGCATCTTACAGGGACAAGCCCAAGCTAAAGGTCATGATGAATTTATTGAATTCGATTACTCTAACTTGTTGATTCCTTTTTCCCCCAGTATGTCGCAACAACAATACGACTTCTACAAGGCTGAAGCCGAACTCCCTGGACTTACTGCACAATACTGTAAGGTTTTGATTAGTGCTTTACTACGCAAGCAGTCACAGTTTGGATTACCAGAATACTTTCCTCCTGAGTTGGTAGAAGAAGCCACTAACTGGATTGAGAAAGACTTTACACTAGATGGTCAATCACTCTTTAACTTTCTAGACTCAGCTATATGGGAAGAACTGCAGACCTCACGTTGTTGGGTGTTTGTTGATTACCCTAAACTCAGTGATGCACAGTCAGAAGCACTGACAGATGAAGAGCGCAATCAGGTAGCCCCTTATCCTGTTGTTGTCAAGGCTGAGAACGTTATTAATGTACAGACTAACGTACACCCTATTACCCGCATCAAGACTCTTACCCGTATTGTAACTCGTTACATCGAACAGACTTATACAGATGACCAACCATGGCACCCCAACTATGTCGATACTGTTTGTGACCATTACCTTGATAAAGAAGGTTACTTGGTTATGGACTACTACCGCCAAGACAGTGCATATAATGAAGTAGAAATTACTAACGGTGTTACTACACAAAGATATGAAGATACCACTACAGGCGATAAGTCTTTTAAACTATACGACACAGTCAAACCCGTGATGTTCGGTCAACGTTTAAACAGTATACCAGCGTGGCCTTTGAATGGTCAGATTGAACCTGTTGAACCAGTTCTTATGCCTTTGATTGACAGAGAAGTAGCTCTCTACAACAAAGTATCTAGACGTAACCACTTAATGTATGGCGCATCAACTTACACGCCAATCGTCCAAGGCGACATCACTGACGAAGAATTCGAAGAAATCGTCAATGCTGGTCTTGGTACTTGGCTGCGTGTCGGTCAAAGTGACTCGATTACTGTGCTAGAGACACCCACTAGCGCTCTCTCCGATATGGAGAAAGCCATTGAACAGACCGTCAACGAGATGGCTAAAATGGGTATTCGTATGTTATCGCCAGAGCAAGCCGCTTCTGGGGTAGCTTTAGAAATACGTAACTCATCGCAGACAGCACAGCTAGGAACCCTTAACGCTAAGATTTCAGGAACAATGCAAGAGATTATTGCCTTTATGCTGACTTGGAAGTATGGCTACCAAATTTCTGGCAATGATATTCACTTCCAGCTTTCCTCAGACTTTGCCGCCACTGTTGGTGGAACAGAGAACATGAGACTGGTTTCTGAATGGTATGAGAGTGGCTTGATTAGTCGTGAGACTTGGATTAACATTGCCAAGTACAATGACTTCTTACCTGCTGACTACGATGACGCTGCTGCTATAGAACAGATTCAAACAGACCCACTCAGTGCAACCAACCAAGTTCCTGATGATAAGGCTGATTTTGAAGTATAAACTAAGGAGGGGTGGCTTACGGGCCACTCCTAACACAGCGGAGTAAATATGATAAAACTTTACATAGCTTGGTACAAAGAACTTCGCAGCAGAAAAGATTATGGATTAGCCCCCAGTTATAGTATACTGAATTGTCTGCGCTGGTCCTTATGGAATACCTATCAGAAAAAGCAACCCTAACTACTCAATGGAGTACTAGATGTCAATTAATGATAAAATATTTGATAACGTTGTAAGCCATATGACAGATGTTCGTCTGTACGAGAATGGTGTACAAATTAATAACAGACGTGTCCTTAAGAGGCACCGCCAGAGTTTAAAACAACTTCTTACACAAGATATCCGTTCGGATGTTTCTAGAGAAGTTAGCAGATTTGGGAAGGAGTTAAGTGCTGGACTAGAGGGTTCAATGAAAGAATTCTCAGCAACGCAACTAGACTTTCATTCCGATAACTTATATAAAGAGACAAGAGGATTTTTCAAGACATCAAGACCTACTCATAAACAACTGTTAGCTGATATAACAGGTGGTTCTATGAAAGGCACACCTTCTCTAAAAGGAAACGTCAACAATATTGCCAAAGGTGAGCTTGTACGTATCCAACAGAAGGTTAGAAAAGGGTTAGCAACTGGTGCTACCCACAAGTCTATTATCGAAGATGTCTTAAAGACTACAAAGATAACAGAGCATCAGGCTACTACACTTACTAGAACAGCCATTACGTCTACTCAGACCGCTGCTGTGTCTAAGGTCATAGATGATAACAAAGATATAATTGATGGTTATGTATTTACGGCCATACTAGATAGTAAAACTAGCCCAATATGCTCACACCATAATGGAAAGAAATATGATGTTGATGATAAGCGATATCGTCCACCTCTACACTTCAACTGTCGCTCTTCGATGGTACCTGTGCTCAAGTCTAAAGAAGACATTCTTGCTACAGATTCCACAAGAATTAAGAAGAAGGAAGTGGAGAAGATTCAACCTCAAAGGCTAAATGGTTTACCTCCCAAAAGGGAAAGCTATGGTGCTTGGTTGAAGAGACAAGCGTTTGATGTTCAATCTAAGGTACTAGGAGGGGAGAACGAAGCTAATATCTTCCGTCAGGGCTTACTTACTGTTGACCAATTTACAACCAGCGCAGGTAAGGCTTTATCCCTAGCGGCTCTAAGAAGGAGAGCAGCACAACAAACATCGGTATTTACACCTAAACAGAATGTAAGGTCACAACAAGCTAGGGTCGAGGCTCGTACCCCTGCTGTACTAATCAATAACCCAAAGCACAAAGCAGACTTAAAGACTACTGTGTTATTGGATGCAACAGACTATAATAGTTCACTAGCTCTTACTGACTTCAAAGGCACCAGCCTAGTTGGTAAGCAGTCTTCGAGGAGACGTGTTGGTAATGTGTTTGATGAGAGAAACTTCTCAGTAGACCCATTTACAGGGGAAGTTCGTAATACTCTTATTTATGAACCCAACCACACTCTCTTTCAAGAACGTATTGACTTTATGCGTAGCTCTAAGCTCCTAACTCCAGAACAAAAGAACTGGATAGAAGACTTCGTGACTAGTCTAGATGACAAAGTATCACTCAATCAACAAACAGTACTCGTGGAGAACCTACGGGTTGTCTTTGAACGTTATGCTAAAGATAAGAAGCCTTGGGGCGATTTAACTTCTGTTATTCGTGCTGAATACCGCTTTGCTGTACAGAACACCTCTCGCCTCCTAGACACACGCTCTAGAGACAAAAGTAAGCTCTTCATGTCCTACCTATCGGGTAAGGCAGACGAGTCACCACGGGTACAGCTTATGGGCAAGTACTATAGCTTTGACGAGATAAGGTCCACGGCTCTACAAGACAAGCGCTATTCAGATTCTTGGGATAAGGTCTACGCTGGTAAACTAGCTGACAAGCTATACTACCAAGGGAGAGCGCCCTTAAGAACCTACTTCCTCGGACTTACAGATAAGTATGTTGATATTAAAAAGACAAAAGAGAATATACTGGATACTATTATACCTATGCGTAAACAGTATTTAGACTTTAAAAAGAAGTGGGGAGAACCTTCTGACTCTTGGTGGACATCCCACAAAAGAGGTTATTCAGAGGCTTACCGCAAGCTTATTGATTTAGAGTTCATTCACAAGAAGGCTCTAGATAAATTTAAGAAAAACCAGACCAGACACCAGCAAATTCTAGCTAAAGCAGTTAGATTGGTTTCTGAAGGAAAATCTACAGACTATGATAGCCTAGCTATTAGTATTGGTGAAAAACTAAAGGAAGACTTAAACGATATAGTTCCTGGATTTACATCAACACTTAAGAACAAACACAAGGAAGGCTCTAAGATACTCAACTACATGAAGGAACAAGGACTCATTAAGGTAAACCTGAGAGGGGTTACTAGACGTGGTGTTTATGACGTGGAAACAGGTCGTGCTTCTTCGGGTTGGGGTGATACTATCTCTCGTGAGGTTACAGTAGTAGACAAGTCTATGCTAGGGCTGCAAGAGGCTAACCGTAGGCTATACATTGGCAGACGGATAGGTACTACTACTCCTAGAGACCAACTACACGTTAGAGCAGGTAAAAAGACCTTCTTTGACGCCAGAGGTAACGACACAGGAATACCTATTATTAGTGCCGATAAGTTCCCTGACTATGATGCTAAACAAATTGACAGAGACATGGCTAACATGATGAATCACGTTTCTAACGTTGAATATGAAGTGGACAATGCGTTCTCAGGCTTCATGGATGACGTTGTTCGATTCAGAGACCCTCGTGGTAATGTTGCTAAGTACGATGACATGAATTACTTCCGTAAAGAAATCCTTCAACGGGGTGAGGCGGGTTATGGTCTCATGTCTACAGTTAAGTGGCATAGACAAAGGAACAAGCCCTTTAAGACAGGCGTCCTTATTGACTCTCGTGGTCGTGTTTATCATACTGGTTATCTTACACCAACAGGTGGTGAGATGGTTAGACCGTTCTTAAATTCACACAGAGCTATAAACTTTGATATGGATGCTTATGACGAGTTAAAGACCCAGATTGGTTCCATGCTTGGAATTGATACTGAGATTCTTACTAAGGCTGGAAGACACACTGCTTTCGAAAGAAACAAAGCAGAACTCTTAAAGCTTGGAGAGTTAATCTCTTCTCCAACACAAAGAGACAGAAGAATTAGGGAGTTCCTAGAACATCCCCTCATTCAACACGCTGGTGACGAAGCTGCGGAGATACCCAAGATTGCTAGAATGGCTCTTGAACTCCACAGACTAGATAAACACCTTGGTGGTAACTATAATGATGTTGACTTGATGCGTTCATTCAAGACAAAACTTATGGTTGAGAATGATGCTAGTTCGTCTGGTGCTCAAATTATTGGACTTAGTACTCGTAATAGAGAAATATCAGAGCTATCAAATGTTCTTCAGACTAAACAAAAGCAAAGACTCTATGACGTTATTGCACAACGTACTATTGATGACCCTGACTTTAGGAAGATTGCCTCTCTCAGAGAAGCTGGTCTTACTTGGAGAGACTTAACAAAGGGCGCAAAGAACCAGAACATGGTAACTTTCTATGGTGCAGGTGAGGCTACAAAGACAGCCAACGTTGCTAAAGGTGTTGCTAAAGTTTTAGACAAGAAAGGCTACTATTCAGTAACTAAAGATACTCTTGCCGAAAGGTTAAGGGTTATTGACAACCAAATAAAACAATCCGATAAGATTGGTACCTTCGGCGTATCAGCGGATTTAAAATCGTTTAGAACAGAACTCATAGAAGTGGTTAACAGCGGGATACCAGTATCTCGTAAAATGTTACTTGAGTCTAGGAATATTCATCCTGATGTGGAAGACTTTGTTGACAAGCTATTTAACAATCGCACAGGTATTGTAGGTCCAAAAGACTTCGAAGCTATCTCTAAAATCATGTCAAAGTACCTCGAATCAGAGGTTCCTGTGACTGGTGAGTTTATTAACTTCTGGAAAAAAGCCGCAAAGGTTTATGTGACCGACACTAAAAAGGTCGATATTCCTTGGGTAACTTTCGATGGTAAGGTGATGATGCAAAGATATCGTCCACCTGTCCAAACAAGAATCGATTTTACTGACCCTGTTACGGGTCGTAAGATTAGTAACATCTATCAAGACTCTGCAACAGATGGGGCAATGAAAGGCAAGGGAGACCTCGCCAGTGCGTCCATCGGGCTAGGTGTTAACGGAAACCACAGTAACGATGCTGTACTTGTACGTCTGTTCCACCTATGGGGTAGAAAGAACAAAGTGGATACTGGAACTATTCACGATGCCTTCTTTACCAATATAGGAGACGCAACGAAAGGTCGTGATGCTTTAAGGAACATCTATGCAGATGCTCTAGACGGCAATACTATACAAAAGACGCTTAAAGCAATGAAAGGCGAAGGTCTAAGCAGAAAAGCGTATAAAGAACTTCTGGAGGAAGCGCGGAAGCGTGGACTAATAGATAATCCAGATGGAATAACAAAGAAAGAAGTACTAGCCCCTATCAAAGAGGGGTATGACTGGTACGGAATCGGACCTTGATGTTGTACATCTTGTAACGATAAAGGAATAAAAGTGTCTGTGACACAATAATTAATTTTTAATCACTAGCTGTGCTAGGGAAGGATAAAACAATGAGTACTGATAATCCAGTAAACGAAGAAGTAGTAACCGAAGAAGCAGTACAAGAGCAAGAAGCTCCTGTAGTAGAAGCTTCAGAGGAACCCGTAGCGGCCCCAGAGGATGACATTGAAGCAATCGTTGAAGAACGTCTTGCTAAGATGAAAGACAACATGGACCGTATGTCTAAAGAGCGTGACGAAGCCCTAAAACTTAAAGCGGATATGGAAGCTAAATCTAAAGAAGCAACCATAACACGCATGAAAGAAGAAGGCAAAGTCCAAGAAGCGTTAGAAATGGAACTAGCGGAAGCCAAAGCTAAAATTAGTGTTTTTCAAGAAGAAACAACTAAACTTAAGCGTGACAATGTGTTGAATGACGCACTAGCACCAATGGAATTCCGCAGTGAAAAATCCCGTGAAATGGCTCGTTCAGATATCTCTACATCTCTCGTTCAAAACGAAGAAGGTGATTGGGTACACTCCTCTGGTACAACAATTCGTGATTATGTAAGTGCTTATTCACAATCTGATGAAAACTCATTCTTGTTCCGTGTTAAGGCTAACACTGGCGCAGGCAGCGGCTCTCCTGCAGGAGCGCCTTCAACCGATAGCCCGAAGTCTATCTCGGACCTATCTACAACTGAAATCCTTGCTCTTGCAGCTAAGGGAAAACTTGGTAACATAGGTTACTAATCTTTTATACCTATATTTAAGGAATAACTAAAATGGCTATTACTAACTCTGATTTTCAGAACATCGCACTTGCAATCTCGGCTTACTCAGATGAAGCGTACACAAGCGCCAAGAAACTGAACGGTACTGGTATCGTTGCAGCCGACCAACGTATCGACCTTACAGGCGAAAGCTTCATCGGTCAATTCCGCTGGTACAAACCACTCTCAGCAAACGTAAACGTTGCTTCGCTTTCAAGCGCAACTGACGGTTCATACACTTCAATCGGTACAGACGTTGCCGACTTCGTTAAGACTCTTCGTACTTTCGGTGCAGAGCAAGTTAACATGCAAGAAACTATCAGCCAACAAGACGGTCTGAGCAAAATTGCTCGTGACTTCGCTGAAGTTCGTGCACAAGACGAGCATGACGCATTGTTGTCAGTAATGAAAGGCGTTAGCCTATCAGAAGTTGCCCGTGGGGACGCTAGTGGTACTGGCAATGGTGGAATCATCGAATTTGACACAGACGTAGACGCAGACGACACAGGTATGTTCGTTGACGTAAACGCTGCTGGTCTTCACGGTGCTGCTGCAACTGGTGCATCAGATGCTCGTAAATTGTTTGATTCGTCTGCTGCTGGCGCTGCTCGCGGCGAACGCTTGTTCCGTTCTGTTGGAGCTGCTTTCAAAGACTACGAACCAGACTTCATGTACTTGGTTACTTCACCAGAAGTTATGGCCGAAATGCGTGCCGCTAACCTTATCGACGAAACACTCATCAGCGATGGCAACTTGAACTTCAACACAATTTTCGCAGGAAAATTCCGTTTGGTTCTTACACGCGCCAACCAAATGATTTCTGGCTTCACAGCTGGAGACTTGAATGCCGAATCAACTAAGTGTTCTTTCGTTGTAAAACCTGGCTCCATAGCTGGTGCAGCAATGCCTGTTCCTACTCCTGTTGAAGTTGACCGCAATGCGGCTTCTTACACTGGTGGTGGTTCAACTAACGTATGGTACCGCTGGGGATACACAATGCACCCAATGGGTTACGACTGGGCGGGTAGCACTTCTACTTTCGCTTCTAACGCAACTCTCGGTGCTGGCGGTTCTTACGCTCGTAAAATGGATGCGTTGAACTTGGGCATCTTGCCTATCTTCCACGCTTAATGAAAAAGGAGAGAACTAATGGCATTAGTACTTAATACGAACAGCTATGTTACTATAGCAGAAGCTGACGAATATTTTGTTACTCGCATTGATAGTGCCGAATGGACTGATGCAACTACAGAAGTTAAAGAACAAGCTCTTGTCACCGCTACTCAGTTAGTTGATGATAATGCTTGGATTGGCTTCGCTGTTAGTTCCTCCCAAGCTCTTGCGTGGCCTCGTAAGAACGCTGTATACTATTCTAAGAGAATGGGTACACAGATACGTATAGACGAGGTCACTACGCCTAACGAAGTCAAGGTTGCTACGTTTGAACAAGCTCTACACTTAGTGGTTAATGAAGATGTACTAGGAGGCCAGATTCAAACCTTTGAGTCTATCTCTGTCGGGTCTATCTCATTATCTGACTCTAACCAAGATGTTAAAACAATCCCCAAGAAACCTTATACATCCACAGCACACATACAAGAATTACTTGTTCGTGGTGGAGGGCGTATGGGTTCACTCTGGTGGAGGGCTAATTAATGTCTTTAAGAGCAACCGTTCTAGACGCAGTAGACAGAGCGTTTGCTGCTGCTGATGATTTAGTACTACTAGGAACCTTATCTTCTAAATCTGTTGAGACTTATGACTTCTCCACAAGAGGAGTTGTATCTACCGAATCTACTCAAACAGTAGAGGTTATTATAGAAACAACAAAAAGACCTTCAGGCAATGGCTTCACAACTACCGCTATGTTGCGGAGTGGGCCAGATTTGTCTGTTTATGACACGCTAACAGTATCGGGAAAAGTTTACAATATTGTAGATTTTACTGATGATGAATTTACTATTAGCGCCATATTGACAAGGGATATAACCTGATGTTTGATTTAGTACTAGGAGACATAGAAGGTGTTTTTGCTTCTGAAGCATTTGTTGCCTGTGGAATTCCTGCCTTTCCTGAAAACTATCAGGGTAAGAAACTAAAGGAAGATGAATACGTTACTATGCAAGTTCTGCCTACTTCAAGCAGTAACAACGCATACGGTGGTGATAAGAAGAAATTGACAGGGCTAGTCGCTGTTAAAATCTTTGTTGCCGCTGGTAATGGTCAAGGGCGTATTATGGTGGTGGGAGACTGCCTCGATACTATAATGCAAAATCAGACACTAACAGCTGGCACCCAGCTTGGAACATCATATATAAATATGGAGGGACTTGATTCCTCTAATGCGGCACTTTATAGTGCTTCTTATTTCATTCCATTTACATCATACGGAGAATAACAAATGGCTCACATCTCATCCTTGTCGGCTGGTATTTATACATACCTCGACATCCACACCATAGTCCCATTGGACGAAACAACTACTGCTGCTGAATATGCCGCTTTGTTTGTTGGCTCTGTTCCAGGAACCGCTGACGTTGCCGATGGTGACGTTTCTGGTGTCCCAGAACATTACCGCATCCCTTCAGTACGTGAATTCCCATCAATCGGTACACCTGCGAACATCGTAAACGTACCAGTTTATGGACAACCTACTTCCTCACAGGTTCAGGGTCAGGCAGATGCGCCGAACCTTGAAATCACAATCAACTACGTACCAGCCGACAGCATCGAACTTTCTTTGCTTATCGGTAAATCCGTAACCTTCCGCTTCTTGATGACAGACTCTGCCTGTACTCCAGACGAAAGCGCTTCTGCAACTCTTGACAAGAACAACACTGAGTTCTATTTCAAGGGTAAAGTTGAAGCATTGTTGGTTAATCCTGCACTTACAGACGCGACAACAGCTAACTTAACTTTGTCGATTCAGTCTGACTTCATTGGCCCAGCAACTATCGCTGCAAGCTAATACAATATATTGGGAGGCTCCTTCTGGGGTCTCTCGATTAAGGAATTATTTATGGACAAACCATTCAGTAAGTCCTTCGTTATGCGTACGACCTTTCGTCATATGCGCCGTAGCGTGGACATTAGTATTAGAAAATCATTTGAGAGATTTCAAGACTTTGACCAAGACTCCAAGACTGGTCGGGAAATCATGGAAACACTATCCTTGCTACACACAGTGAGAAAGATGTTAGATGACTTCCAAGCAACAAATCCTCAATTATTCACAGAAAAAGATAGGTTAGATTAATGAAACATTTAGTTGGTAAAGTATTAACCAAAAAAGTCTCTTTTATGGGAGAAGAAGTCGAAGTAAAACAGATGACCGTTGGTGAAATCTTACAGATGCAAAAGCTTATTGCTGCTGCTGGTAAGAGCAAAGCTGAAGACGCTCAAATTGGTTTGATTCGAGACATTGTACGTTTGACAGTCATTGGTGCTGAAGAACTAACAAACGAAGAATTCAATTCGTTCCCTATCGGTGAACTGAATACATTAACTGAAAGTATTATGGAAGTTAGCGGCCTTGGCGGTACTCCTTCGGGAAACTAACCACATCTGAAGAGACTATTTACGAAATTGCGCATGAACTCAAAATGCCTGTTTATAAACTCTTAGATGAGATGCCTTACGATGAACTCATAAAGTGGACACACTACTTTAAGAAGCGCCCCATTGGTTGGAGAGAAGACCAAAGGACGTTCATCTTACTACAAGCACAAGGCTATAAAGGAAGACCAGAAGAAGTCTTTGCTACACTTAAACAGCTTAAGGACAATATACCGCAAGAGATTAAATCTCTACCCAAGGGTAAGTTCTTAGACATGATGATGAAAGCAAAAGGCGGGGATGACCCTAACTGGGTTCCCCCGTGGCAAGGGAGTAAATAATGGCTAAATCTGCGCCTCTAATATCTTTAGATGTTGTAAACTACAGAGCAGAACTTGCTAAGATTGAAGAAGAAGTCATGGAAATGGCTAACGCTGAAATTCAAACCAAGATGGTATATGCGGTTGCCAAGCTAAAGGTCGTGACCCCTGTTGATACAGGAGAAGCAAGACTAGGTTGGTCAGGCATACCCACTACCGAAGTAGGTGGAAACATTACGGATGGCTATATTGTCAACGAAGTCGAACATATCGAGGCGTTGAATAATGGCTCTAGTAAACAAGCACCAAGGTACTTCATTGAACAAGTACTATCGACTATAGGTTTAATAACCCCCCTCTAAATCTCGCCCTTGATGGTGTTTCCGAAATACGGAATCTTACTGTCAGGGGCATTTTTTTAAAAATAGGGAGACTCACGAATGAGTGGAGTAAAGATTAGGGTATCGGCTGACACCCGCCCAGCAGAACTATCTCTGAATAAGCTAGACCGTTCCCTTAACCGTCTAGAACAACAAGGGCAAAAGCTTGGAAAGACATTCCGAAACGTAGGTATAGCAATCACCGCTGCCTTCGGTGCAACAGTAGCGCTGAAAAGCATTACTAACGCTACTGACTCTATTACTAATCTAAACAACAAAATTGCAACAGTTACAAAAAGCACAAGAGAACAAACTCTCGTGTTTAAAGAACTTGTTGCTGTATCTAAGCGTACTAGAACGTCTGTGGATGGCAACGTTACAGCCTTCCAACGTTTCTCACTCAGCTTAGAATCACTAGGAAAAAGTACACCACAAATCATCAAGTTCACTGAGACATTCGCCAAGGCGGGTGCTGTCGGCGGTGCTACTGCACAAGAAATTTCTAACTCGGCTATCCAGCTTGGTCAGGGTCTTGCTGCTGGTGCGCTACGTGGTGAAGAACTTAACTCTGTTCTAGAGAACAACGTTGTTGTTGCTCGTCTCATTGCTGAAGAATTCGGTGTGGGTGTTGGTATGCTTAAGTCGCTTGCGGCTGACGGTGAATTGACTTCCGA
>Ga0209092_10002113_pt1 | contig 18572 bp, 13 predicted proteins | sample FraStrMetagenome_FD_187446 | JGI IMG/M metagenome (GOLD analysis project Ga0209092, IMG submission 187446) | Marine eukaryotic phytoplankton communities from Arctic Ocean - Fram Strait ARC3M Metagenome (SPAdes) (version 2) | ecosystem: Environmental > Aquatic > Marine > Oceanic | place: Fram...
ATTTTGAACTTTTCCAAATGGTTGAGACGAGATTGACATGTTGTCCAGAGTTAAGAGATATAGTGAAGGTGATGGATTATTTTTATACTTTGTCGATTGTTGTATGGAATTTTTTTTTATTATATCTAATCCTTTTTTTAATGAAGCTTTATTCTTGAATTCCTCATTTGTTCCCTCGTCACAAATAAAAATAGTCGGGCTTTGCATTCTAAGTATATAATTGGCAAAGAAATAAATATCTAAGTAAATTAATGTAAGTAAATCTAAAATTTATCTAAGTAGATAAGAAGCTAAAAACAGTCATTGAAACAGTTTCGCGTTTGGAATTCTTCAGATTGAAAAGTGTGTCACACTGAAGTTTAGATGGTTTGCTCTAGATAGAGTTCAACAGCAGAATTGTTCCATCAATCATCATTTTGAATAAAACAACCACTCAAGCAATCTGCAAAGGCAATTTCACTTTTATTTGCATATTATTTAATATTACATTATTTATTTTTGAAATAAGATGGACAATGTGAATGGGATAGAATGGCTAACCAAGCTAGATGATGCCATTGATCAAAAATTGAAATCTACTCCCACTTCTATCCACTCCAAATCTAACCCTCAAATTGAGGAATCAAACACTGCAACACAAGATGAAATATCTTCACCTAAAAACACAAAATTATCATCATCATACCCACAGGAAGCTCCTGATAACAATGAGTTACCACCCAAACGACAAACCAAATTAACTGTCATGCGAGTCCTTTCAGAAGATATAATTGATGAAGATTCCGATTCCAATTGGGCTGACGAATGGGGCGATGATAATGAGGATCAAAGTGGATATGACTTTGAAAGTCTAGACAGTTATAGCACTACTGATACATTAGAGGAACCCAATTTAACCCAACCTATCTCGTGGAACCCCAACGATTACATACCCTACAATCCCGATGTCAATTGTCACGGAATCGTTCATGTACGAATCCACAAATGCTATGCCTTACCATGTATGCATCATTCCAATGTCCATGCACAACTCTCCTTATATCCCTGGAAGGGAATGATTAAAACGTGTAAAATTTTGACCAGAAAATCAACATTTTCTCAAAAAGATGATTCCCTCTTTGTTTCCAATCTCAAATATACCCAAATCAAATCATCTCAATTTTTACACGCCTATAATAATCCAGAAACTCCTATCCCCAAAATAAAGATCGAGTTTGTAATTACTAATCTCTCTATTTTGGCAACGAAAATTGCGTCGGTCAACATTTCAGTCTTACCCCTCATGATGACGCCAGGTATATGGCATCATTCTTGGTTTTCTATAGATAATGCTTCCATCTCTACCAATTCTTTTAATAATAACGATATTCCTATAGATGCTTCCATGGGAGAAATTCCTTCTACAATACCATCCACAACGGATACACCACAAAATCAGCAAAATAGGATTTCTCCCAAAGTTCTCTTGGATTTATGTTTTCAACCCTCTCATATGGAATGTAGTGCTATACCACCATATCTAGAAAACAAAATTCCTTTGGAAGTGGGTGGTGATGTGTCTCCTTCCACAATTTTTGTACCTTCGAATGAAGACGAGAGTGATAGACTTCAAGATACGAATGATAATCCTAATAGTGATGTAGAAGAAAAATATGGTTCATCTAATCTAGAACAAAATGATGTAAACTCAACCAACAATGATGAATCTACTAATGATAATCTACCACCACTGTCTCCCTCATCTCACCAAGACACTGTTCATTCGGAACACAATAACCACGAAATTCAATCTATCACTCCTTCCACAACCTACACGCTCTCCACTCATAAACCACCAACCCAATCCCATCTATTTCGAATCCAAAACTATTATGCACCTGCTTATTGTTCTGTCTGTTCTTCATTGTTGTGGATTCAAAATCCAGGATACAAATGTGAATTATGCCATTTAACCACTTGTGAAGAATGTCAATTGCAATCCAATGTACGATATCCCTGTGGATCTCAAAAATCAGAAAAATTTATTACCAAAACATGGAGGTACCAAATGGAAAATTTAAGAATACTGGATATTGTCGCTCCAAAGGATGCTAAAATGAAATTTGGAATGACTTTAGGGCAAGACGAATCGGAATCGGAAGAAACCAGAGTGATTAAATTGGCAAATAGGGATAGAGAGGAAACGACTCATTCAACGGAGCAACTGAGTGATCGTGATTACGATTCCAAAATACATACAAATACCTCTATAAAGTCCAATTTGCGGGATACAACATCATCTAATGACCATACTAATGACGGTATAGGAACCCTCAATATCAACATTATCAAAGCATGCATTTTAGACATCAAAGTCCCATCTGAAACCTCCATATCTGAACTTTTATCAGAAACCCATGCATCCAATCATCGTCCTGGAGATTATTACGTTCGCATTCACACGACAAATCTCCAATCCGAATCTCTCCGCACCACAACTGTATATCAATCCTCCAAGCCTCATTTTGATTCTAACTTACATCTTTCCATTCCAGATTATGGAATGGAATTTCGTATAGATTTAATTGATGCAATATCCGATAAGCCCATTGGATCTACTTTATTATCCGCCCAAGCCATTTTGCAACGGCAACGAGACTTTTTCATGCGACAGGATACGATAGATCGAAAAAGATTGTTGGATTGGAGAAGATCCATTGATAATGGAAATGATGATTTTTGGTTAGAGTTACGTACAGGATCAAAACGTGGTTTTGGTTTGGAGTTTTTCAATCATTCCGGTAAGTTACTCTACATTGATGTTTAGATGCGAGCGCGTTCCATCAATTTTTAATTAGAAACATCTTCGTATTTTGTTTCATCAGAGGACATAAGTGGTTGGATCCATGTCAATATTAAAACGGACATTCATCCAAATATATATGCATTGGATCAACCTCAAGCATGCCCATCTAGATCAACACCTGATTTCAATATTGAATTGATACAACTTCACATATCTCGGATAGGAACCATTCTTTCTGATTTGAAATCCTTTTTTGGAGGTATTCAATACTTGCTAAATTGGGACGAACCGGCGTTGACGGGTCTGCTTATGATTATATTTGTGTTCACATGTCTCCGGTTCAATGCAGAATATATCGCTAGTTTGCCTTTGCTTTTTTTAATAGGAATTATGATGCATTTATGGAATAGGAGACGATCTGGAAAGTTTGAAAAGCGATGGGTCGAAAAAGGTACGTTCAATGGAACATTTGACAAGTTTGGAAAAAGATCAAAATTGACAAAGGTTACTTTGTACTTCTTCGAATCATTTAGAACGTGATGCTCGTATTCAGGTATGTTCTCATGCATTTCCAATTGTATTGAAACCTTATCGTATGACAATTGTTATACTCACTTGATCTTCTTTTCTCAGGCTGAGAAAAAGCTTGAAATAAGTTATAAAATCCATCGCCCGTGCGCAAAAATAAAAGCAATGGTAACAAAAGGAAGAAACTTGAGATCTCGGGAGCTGGGGTTACCAGGTATGGAATTATTTCTATATACTAATCGTAATGATTTTCCTATGTCACTCATCTCGTTTTAAAACATCCTTCGTGCCAGGGAGCTTGAATGTATCTCTTACATATGATCCTCTTAGACTTTTAACGGAGAAACAAAAGAAAGATTCCTCCAATCTAGACGGTACCTCATCGTTTCCTCATAATGTGGGTGTGACTCACAATTCTAATATTACAGCAAATCCTGAATGGGAGAAAATTGCGGAGAGTGATGAATCCAGGCGTCTGAAACTGCGTCTATCTCAATCGAATGTATTGAAAGAGGAAAGTGATCCGGACGCAGTATATAGTACCTGGGATAAATGCTTAACCTTTACTTTCCCTATTTTGCAACCGCTGACTACAGCAAACCACATTGCGCTACTGCTACCATGGAAATCTTCTCCTAGTGCGTTGGTGTTTCAAGTACGATTCGATCATTTATTCAATAAAATACCAGTTTTTGATAATATTCTCGGAGAAGTATCAATACCTTTTGTATCTATAATGAATTTTCCTACGAATTCTCCAAGGCATTTTGAAATAGAAGGATGGTTCGAAGTGAAACCCGTCGGGTCCATCCAATCGACACGACTTGCAGAAAAAAGTCAAACTACATCAAAGGCAATTAGTGGCGAGACAAAGAAATCTACTCCAAAGAATGAAGATATCATCCTAAATGATATACCCTCTATTTATTTAAGAATAAAATTAACGATTCCTGAGGAAAAAAGCACGGTATCAGAAATTGAAAAGGAATCTTCTATTGTGATCGCAGAAGAAATGATTCGGAACGCAGAGATATCCAAAAATGTGAAAGCAAGTGTTATTGGAAGCTCACTCAATACTATTAATACTGTTCGAGGGCTCGGCGGAAACTTGCAAGGGATTCAAAATCAACTTGGTGATATCCTTGACGTCGTTGAGAAAATAAGAAATTTGCTGAATTGGTCTGTAAGTTCCGATTGTGTTTTTTTTTAGCAGTTGTACATCTTCTACAACTTTCCTTATCAATGTTTTTATCCTTCTTCAACGAACGATTAGAGTCCGCAACAATCTATGTTAGCTTTTGGTGTAATGAGTATATTGTGGTTAGTCTTATTTCTAGTTCCCGCTAGAATATTAATTTTATGTGCTGGATTGGGAATTTTCATCGGAAATTTCTACAGAAAATATGGAACAAATAAACCGAATCAAATTGTTGAAGAGAAAGATGAAAATGCAAGTCCAATCCCTATTTTGATCAATAACTTCTTTCATAGCATACCAAATGATGAAGATTTGCGAAGGGTATACTATTGGGAATCTCGTCGGGAAGGAGAAATTGAACGTAAGAAGCATGCTAGTAAGAAGAGGAGTTCTCGTCTACGAATACTTTGGAGCACTCTTTGGTTTGGAGACGTGAAGATAAAGAACGATGGGTTAAGGAAGCGGGACACATCCAATTATGAAAGGGATTGGGAATGGGTCAGCTATTTTGCTATCATCCAAGGCCACCAATTTTCATGGTGGAAAAATGAAAAGTCTTTCGATGATGGAGATGAGCCTCAAGGCAAAATCATGTTCGGAGGACACAGCGGATTAGCGAGTTTATCACCTTTAGAATTAAGGAAACTACATAAGCATGAGATTCAAATGGTAGTAAACATATTTGGTAAGGCTCAAAATGGTCAAAAAAAGATTTCCTTACTCGTACCTGATATCAATACAAAAGAAAGCATAGAATATGCTGTAATAAAAGCAACGAGAGAATCTATGATTGATTGATTCTCATCCTGATGGCATTGCTAATAAAATTGAGTACTTCGTTCACATCAATCATTTCTCTCATTCAACATAATATAAAATGATGCCCGCACTGGAATAAATTTGCAACTGCGAAAACTCAATATTGTAAAATAGAAAAAATGACATGCTCACTTTATGAAATGTAACCATGCTTCGTATTCATTATTCTAGTTATAAAACGTTATAGCGACCTCCACCGAGACCACGCGTGCCAACACGCAATGTCTCCTCATTCAGCAGTCGCTTTATTTCCAAAATACAATTTTTCAAAATACGTGCAGTTGTGGCTTCCAAGTGTAGATACAATTTTCTCTCCCCAGCAGCAGTGTTGGGAGTACGACCAGATCCAAAAAATTCTCCTTTTAATGTTACTGCTGTCTGAAATTCGTCTTGCAAACGAGATGTAGTTTCTTTCTGAGTAACTTTCCATCTTGCTTCACGTGGATAATCATTGATTTCTATTTCTTCAACAAAGTGATTTGCATTGTTACCAGTGAATTCGGAACCATCGTCCACAGACACTCCAACCTTCTTCAATAATGCCTCTTGCATTCCTGGCAAAGCTAGCACATTAGCAGATAGATTCGCAGCAACTTTGTGAATATCTGATTCCGCGCTATTCTTGTCAGACGAGCTTTCACCTGCTGTGTCAATTTCATTACTTTCCACAGTTTTATTATTGTCATCGCCATCTTCATCATCGTCTGGGTCGATAAGGCCAGCTTCAATCAATGCTTGGCGTTTTTCCAATTTAGCTAATTTCTGTGCATCATTAAGTTCACTTGAATCATAGGTATATCCTTTACCTTTGAAACCACTTCCAGCCCACCTAGCTTCACCTTTCTTAACTTTTTCTTTGAATGAATCTGACAGAGCTTTCAGTTCAGAACTTATATTTTCTACTTGAGCAGCTTCTATCATCGCCCGCACAACAATTGGTGCAAACTTTGACTCATCTCCAGAATTCACAAAAGTATATGAAATTCCTTTCTTTGATGCTCTACCTGTTCTTCCTACACGATGAACATAGTCTTCAAGGTGGTTTGGTGCAGAGTAGTTGATTACGCAACCACATGAAGGGACATCCAAACCACGTCCTGCTACTGAGGTAGCAACTAAAACATTAGGCCCATCGCTCCTTTTAAAATCAGATATTGTGGAGTCTCGATCTTCTTGTTCTTTTCCTCCATGCAAAGATAACGAAAAATATCCGTATGATAATAATTGTTGAAATACTGAATCTGCCCTTACTTGTGTGTCAACAAACACAATAACTTTCTGATTGTCATTTACGTGTTCACCTAGCAGTTGGAGCAATCGTAAAAATTTCTCTCCTTCTTCTACTACTTCTCCGTATTGAGTGACAGAATCAGACGCAACTGATCTTCCTCCCACTATTACTTCCACTGGATATTTCAATGATTTACGAGCTAAAGTCTCCACGACTTTTGGAAACGTAGCACTAAACAGAACCGTCTGACGATCAGGTCTCACGGCTGCAAGAATCGCAGAGATTTGAGGAGCGAAGCCCATATCAAACATTCTATCCGCTTCATCCATCACAGCATAAGATACTCTTGAAAGAGAAAGTATTTTCCCGCTCTGCATTGTCAGTATATCAATCATGCGCCCTTTTAATGAAAATATTGTATTATGTAACATTGAAGGGAATTAGATGATAGTTAATAAACTTGTAAAAAGTATCTCTCTAAGCGACTTACCCGGAGTTGCAACTGCAATATGAGTACCGCGTTTGAGATCTCCAATCTGATCTGCTACACCAGCCCCACCATAAACAGCTGTTGATCTGTACGAAAAAAAAACAAAAGTAATTAGATTGGTCATGTGTGCGGACATGCAATAAAAATAGAGAAATAGTTCATTCAATCATTTTCCTGCATTTGGAAATAAAAGGTTTATTCCTCATGGAAAGAGGATCCACAGCAATCTGAAATAAATGAAAAGTAGTTTTACTTTTTGTGAGGAAAGGCCATACAAACTAAACCACACAAAGTAGTTTTTAGATTGGTTTCATTATTGGCCCAATACATGAGTACATTAGTCGTCAATTCCAGCTATACTCACTTTATTCCTAGCTGCTTCGCGAACGATTTGCAAACTGAATGAATCTGAGCTGCTAGCTCACGCGCAGGAGCCAGTATCAATCCTATTGGTCCAGACTCGTGTGGTTCCAAATCTGGTTGATCTAAAATATGCCTCAGCATGGGTAATAAGTATGCTAGGGTTTTTCCAGATCCTGTTTTTGCAATCCCAATAACATCACGTCCGCCCATAATTGCAGGAATACATTGCGCTTGAACTGGAAATGGTGTTTCTATTTTCTGCTTCGAAAGCATTGAAAGAATGCGTTCGGACAGACCACCTTCACGAAAAGTAGATATTGGTGATGGGCATCCTTTTCCTCTGACTTTGACTTTTAATTTCGCTCTTCGAGCAGCAATATCATCAGATGTCAAATTAGATAGAGTCCGTGGAACAATGTACAAATTCTTCCTTATGTTCATGTAATCTATCTTTGAATGATCAACAGCTTTTAATTCCTTCTTTTTGTTCAATTCTGCTAGCACCTGCAAAGCGTCTGGTTCCGAATTTAGTACATCTAAAGTCCTCTCTGCTTCTTCCATAACTCCAGAATCGAAATCATTGAATATACGACCAATTGAAGGAGTATCATCTGCTATTTTTCGCGCTTTTTCTGCTTCTTCCTGCAGTTTCGCTAGAGTTTCTTCTCGTCTCTGTTTTTCATCTTTCACTTCCGAGGCAAGTTGAAATTGTTGTGGTGCCAAATTCATTAATTTGGACTTGAAAATAGCTTGAGCAGAGGGAAGAACTGGATTTGTAGTAGATGTACCATTCGCTGCCGGGAGATTTTTGAGTGCTGCAATAAAGTTTTTATGTTCCTCCTCGTCATCTTCTTCTTCTGTTTCAGCTTCGCTTTCATTGAGGGGATTATTTGTTGTATTTGCATCACTTTCCCAATCCGATGCCGTAAATATTTGATTGCTATCAGATCTAGAGGAGGCAGTAGAAAGAGATCGTGAAGAATTTGAAATTTTTCTTGTATGTGAATTTGCTAATTCTTCTGGTGTAATTGTCATTTTATTTTTGTTGAATGTCTTCATTGAAGGATCTTTTTTTTGCATGGTTCCTGAAAGATTGATTTGCATGGAATATTCAGATTCTTTATGTTGCGTGATGACACTTCCTAGAGCCCCAGAATCGAGCTTTTCCATGAATTGATCTAACGCATCATTTACTACAGATGGAGATGGAGATGGTGGAGGTGGAATTTTGAAAAATGATGGAGCTTCTGAGCGTTTATCCCACCGAGATGATTTCATCAACGACGATTTTTCATCGCCCTGTTCTAATTCATTCATAATGGCATCCAAATCTCCTGCTTTTTTCTTCTTCTTACTTATCTCTTCTTGAGCACTATCATCGTCGTCGTCACCCAACAAATTCAATGAATTTAAACGCTTTGATTCGGCTAACCGATCTTTAGTATCTCGTTTTCGTTTCTTTTTCATACTGGATGAAGAGAGTGAAAGGGAAATTGGTTTCTTTTTTGCCTTTGGTGGAACAAAACTATTCAAAGATGCTTTACCTGATGTCCCAGATCCTTTGTTTGCAGCCTGGCGTTTCCGCCAAGCCTCTAGACGTTTGCGCCTTTTTTCTTCTGCTGCCGACGGCATTTTCAAGTTGATTTTTTATAAATTTGATATTGGTACGGTTATGTAGTCATATAAAAGCTTACTTAACTTTTCGCGTAGATTTTAAGGTACTTCTTCTATGCTTCTTCCATCGAAGCAATACCAATATCGTACTTACTATACGGCGGACATAGTATCAAAAAGGAAATTTTTTCAGGTCTTGATTGAGATATCTATTTCGTATATCCGGGTTATGGAAAGAATTGTTGAATATGTTTCTTTGATGTTTTTATCAATAATAATTATTATTATATTATTATTACCACCACACTTTCGAATTCCTTCCTCTCTTGAACGAATCAAACATGTTGGAGGCAGTCGGTCTGTAACGTGCAGTGATGTTAGATCTCTTCCCATGTATCAATATAGCTCCGTCTATGAAGAAGCATATTTTTGGATGCAGCTAAAAATCTGTTTGTCTCGATTAAAAATTAGTTACTGTCGTGATGAAGAATAACTTGGTGTCATGGCCAACATTTTATGGCGTTTAATGAGATTCCGATTGATATCCATGATTCTTTCATCAATTTGAATTACAAATACATGAAGTGCAAAAAAAGATGAAAGGAAACTCGTTCCAGCATAGCATAGCCCTATGTATTGTCGGGACTGTTTTTGGAGTCAAGTAATTTGACAATTGTTGCATTTATTTTTCCTTCCAGAACTGAAGGTAATGATTTCTGTTACGAAGAAGTTTTGATGATGTAATCGAAAAAGTGGATGGAAAACTGGCCTCATGAATAAGCATCTGAGCCAGTCTCACCTAATTCATAATTGCTGTTGGTGTGGTAAGAAGGCAATTATGGAACAGTAAGCCTAAAAATATCAATGGTGAGTACATGCAATTATACATTTGATCAGAGTTTGCGAAATAATAGTGCAGATCCAAATTCAATAGTACACTTTGCGTTTGTAGTGCTACTGGAAAAATCTAATTCTTTCGGCAATAGCTTCATTAAGTTTCGAGCATGAAATGCTCTTGTAATATATGTGTAGTTTTTCCGAGCAAGCCTGGGGATGATGTTCCTGTTACTGGTGGCCTTTGCGTACTGAAAGTGAAACGCAAGCTCTATTTAGTATGACTGACTTTACGGAGGTCTAGTATCAATTGCAACTTACTTGAATGATAAAAAGAAGATATGGTGATTGGTATTGGGCCCCTCTATTTAATCCTGATCTATGCCTGCGAAGATTTTGCTTTCTGGTTTGATTCATTTTATCAGAGCTCTGTGTTTTTGGCGCAACATGTCTAATGGTATTCAGGGTAAGGTGACGGAAATTCTATCTCGTTTATCTTGGATTGCAGTCGCGCTATGTATTTATGATTCAAAAAAGAGATTTATTACGAATCACAAATTGATTTTGAAGCATCTTTACCGAACATGTCGTGCTTATTTGAAATCCTCTATTGATGACTGAAATTATGATGTTTAAAATCTGGTATGATTCGGTGTGAATATTAACAAACTTTGAACTTTCTAGTAAAATTGAAATCAAGATCTATTTTATGTAATTTAAGTCTATATATATATACAAGAATAATTTAGAAATTATGAATAAATTCAACCCCTGTTTGAACGGATGCATAAATCTGACTAGATGAAGATATATGAAAAATATGTTGTGTTCGTTATCTAAATCGACGGATCCGGTTGCTGGGTTTTTGTGGTTCCTCAACTTCATCATCATTATCATCGTCTCGTGCACTAGTGGCAGAACTTGAAGTACGACGATTACTTCGACTCGGAGGTAGTGTTACAGATTTGGGTGCAGTGGCCATGCGATTCTGATCTCGGAAGGCCCTTTGTAAAAATGGTCGGACCGCCAAAATCTCCAACGAACCAATTCCGGAAACATCGATAATGGGAACATGACGTTCCTTTGATAGGGTGTTATTAGATAAATCATGCACATTTTTTCGTATTTTATCCATTCGTACCGTGGCTATATCTTCCAATAACAATTTCACTTGTGCAGCGTTGGGGATCTCTTCTCCACCACCACCTAAATCCATAGCAGTAGCATTCCTCGCGTCTGTGCCGCCTAACCCGCCACTAGCGCTACTACTGGTATGACATACTTCCAACAGAGACCTTGCTAATTCAGCATATCGATGGGGTAAATTTGGAGCAAAGGAAGCAATAGCTGGATCACGTTCAATATCCAATATCGATTGTAAAAAAGTCACATCCATCCAATCCGGAGCAATGATTTTACATAATCCCTTTTTACGTAGCATCAGACCAAGCCATGTGGGAACAATCAGATCTACTCCGGCAACAAAGGGTCCAACAGGGCGAGATATAAGGCCCAACGATGGATAATTGAAGCTGGGTATGATTCGAAGTGGAGTGTCTCCTGCGAGAAACGTCGCACAGGAGTGTTTCCGTAAGGATGCGTTTGTGCTTTGATTTAGATTCGTGGATGATTTCTCCAGAGATGACATGGTAAATTTTGTATTGGTATTTTATAAACTCGAATGTGGTATACTATTGAACGCAAGATGTAAATAGGTTTTATTCTTGTGGTTGTATTGATGGAGGCTGCCTGTTATTGCATTGGTGTTTGTTTGGAATGTCTTGGCGCCGTTTTTAGCACCCAAAATGAAAATGACGGTATTTCCATGGAAATTAGGCGCGTCATCTGATGACGTCATATAATTCGAAAAACATGGACAAAGGGATGGAAGCGAAGAGAACGCTTATCCATCAACTAACTATCAACTTGCTGCATACATTCATATTTGGTTTTCTTTCATTTGTGTCCATTATCATCTTCATTACTTCTCAACTTTGCATTGATAACCAAACCAAAAAAAATTCTGCTATTCAAGAAGATAATGCTACCATCTCCAATAGCGCGATCACTCTCGACAGCTGTTCGAAGAACAACACCGAAAATTGAAATCACCAAAACCACCAGTCTGAAGACCAATCCCATTACGAAATTATCGCGACTGGAACAACTTCGATCTCAATTACAACAAGAAGATTCTTCCCTACAGGAGTTTGCTTATGAATCTTCTACAGCTACAGCAGCACAACATGAGGAACCCATTCATAATAATACTAAAATTATCCGTAAAAAAGCAGCGCCCAAACCAGCTAGAATCCTTCCCAAACCCTCCTGGCTCAAAGCTCCACCCGCCACTTCTGAAAACTACAAAAATCTCCGATCTACCGTTCGAGAGCTAGGACTAGCCACTGTATGTGAAGAAGCGAAATGTCCCAATATAGGTGAATGTTGGGGCGGTCTTTCGAAGAACCCTGACGAAGAAGGAGATGGTACCGCAACTGCCACTATAATGATTATGGGGGATACTTGTACACGTGGATGTTCCTTTTGTGCCGTCAAAACCTCTCGAACACCTCCTCCATTAGATATAAAAGAACCTTCGAAAGTAGCTCATGCGATTTCAAAATGGGATTTAGATTATGTCGTATTGACCTCCGTCGATCGAGATGATTTGGTAGATCAAGGTGCTTTGCATTTTCGATCTGTAGTACAAAAGATTAAAGAGAAAAAACCCCAAATGTTGGTGGAAGCACTCACACCTGATTTTCGAGGTGATTTAGAATTAGTAACACAGGTTGCTACGAGTGGATTGGATGTCTATGCGCATAATATAGAAACGGTAGAACGGTTGCAACGACGTGTGAGAGATCGTAGAGCGGGATATCAACAAAGTTTGTCCGTATTACAACATGTCAAACAAGTTCATAAGGACTTCAATATTTCCAAGCCAATCTTGACAAAAACGAGCATCATGTTGGGATTAGGAGAAACTAAGGAAGATATTCGACAAACTATGCAGGATTTAAGAGAGCATGATGTAGATGTGTTGACTTTTGGACAATATTTACAACCCTCACGTCGACATTTACCTGTCAAGGAATATGTGACTCCTGAAAAGTTTGAAGAATGGAGGATTATTGGAGAAGAAGAATTTGGTTTCAAATATGTGGCAAGCGGACCACTGGTGAGGAGTAGTTACAAGGCTGGTGAATTCTTTTTGAAGAATTTAATCAAGGAGCAAGAAAAAGAACTTCAAGCATAGAAATCTAAAGATACGAAATCTATCATGAAGATTTTTTTTTTTTTAATTGCTCTGGATAACGAAATAAGTCGAAGCATGGATGAGTATTATCAAAAATTGAATTACATAACTAAAAGTATTTGTAGTGCAAGTGTCTCCAATTCGTTGAATATGATAAAATCACAAAGCACAAACATTACGATAGCATAATTGACTAGACAATTTCAACATAAAATTTATTTGATTTACTCATGTTCTTCTTCCCAAGCATCCACAAGATCCTTAAACATTCCACCCTTCTCCAACAATGCCATTGGTTTATCAAACTCTGCTGCCCGTCCATCATCCATCATCAATATGTAATCACTATCCATAATCGTATTCAAACGATGAGCAATAGTAATGCATGTGGCGTTTGCAAAATCTTCTCTCATGATCTTTTGAATTTTAGAATCGGTGTCCGCATCGACAGCAGCGGTGGCTTCGTCCATAATGACTATACTAGCCTTACTCAAAAGCGCACGTGCAATAACCAGTAATTGGCGTTGTCCAGTAGAAAAATTCTGCCCTCCTTCCAACACAATATCATTCAGAGAATGGATAGGAGTCAAGTTTTGTGTTGCTAATGATTCTTCCAGGAGATTCATTGATGAGGGGTTGGAGTACAATCCAACACGTCGTAACACTTCATAAAGTTTTAAATCATCACATTCATTGAATGGATCTAGATTAATTCGAACTGTTCCGGAAAACAAAACTGGATCTTGTGGAATCACAGCGATTCTAGAACGCACATGAGTCAAACCAAGTTTCTTAATATCCACGCCATCAATCATGATAGATCCTCCTGCTAATTCAACAATCCGCATTAATGCCACCATCAATGTTGATTTACCTGCCCCAGTTCTACCAACCACCCCGACTTTGCTTCGTCCCGGGATGGCTAGATTAAGTCCCTTCAAAACAAGGGGAAGTCCTTTTCTATAACGTAATTCAGCATTCAGGAACTCGATCTTACCATTGGTTGGCCAGTTGACATCAACAGCCGGAGAATCATCAAAATCAGTTTTTCTTGCGGCCTCACTCGGAATTTGGCAATATTGCTCTAAGCGCTCTACGGCAACCATATTCGCCTCCAAATCAGACGCCATTCGTACAGACCAATTTAACGATTGTGTAACAGAAAGTGCGAAAGATATAGCCAAGCCTGCTACACTTGCAAACGCTTTACTACCACCAACTTCGACGTGCTGAATCACAGCACAAAGGCATGAAAATGTTATAATGACAGTTCCAACAAGTTCAAGTCGTACCGCAAGCCAACATTGGCCAGTGAAGGTTAGATAATACGCATTTTGTTGTTGATCCAACATTCCAACAATTCGGCGCATCAAATACTCCTGTGCATTAAAGGCTCTGATGGACGACACCCCGTCTAGAGTCTCGCCCAGTAAGGCATAGATTGGACTACGTGCTACTGAGTCAAGACGTTTAACTTCACGATAGGTTTTGTTGAAAAAAGTTTTTTGCATCATGTAGAAAATAGTAATAGGGATCAAGAACACTATGAAAAGGGGTTGAGCAGTCGAAATCACCACTAGAACTCCAATTACCGATGCGATAGTTGCGAGATAGGAACGTATAGTGGCAATAAGCATTTCGTCCACTGTATACATATCTTTCGAGAAGCGATTGATGATACGTCCAATAGGAGTTGTATCAAAGAACGCCATTGGTGCTTGTAAGATTGAGTCCAACATCTTGGAGAAGAGCTTTGGAAAAAATACCACCAATTTGATAAGACAAAATCGTGTGAATACAATTACTTAACAGAGGACATACAGATATTACTCTACGATCTCACCTCTTTTGAAGCTCGAAGACCACAAATCATTACGAAAGTGACGCGACCGAATTGTGCAAGAACTCCGACCATAATAATCAAAGCATAAATTCCAAGGAAATAGAATTGCCCCCCATTGTCAGAATTTTGACCCCAGTAAGTTAACCACCATTTGCTAAATACATTAATTCCTTCAACAGCCAAGTAGAAGAGGATGATGGCGATTCCAACCCAAGCTCCTCCTGCAGCTCTCGCCCATGAGAGGTAAACTTCAAGGGAAACATCTCCTGTAGACCTTTCAGCAAATTCGTCTGTCATCAAAGCTCCACTTGGTTTAGTAGGTTGGTTTGAAACAGATTCTTTCTTTTTTTCTTTCTTTTGTGTTGCAAAAGTGTCAGAAATTTCTTTCGTAGAGGAAGAAGGCTGTCGAGGTGCAAGAACACGAGAAACTTCAGGAACATCTGTGGAATCACCTAATGCGGAGAGAGAAGAATTAGAAGTTCTAGTTGCAGAGACAATGTTTCGTTTTGCTTCTTCGGTTTCTTCTTCATCCCTTTCAGCATCATTACCATCACCGCCGCCATTCTCGATTAGGGATTCTTGAAATGATGCCAAATATGAGGAAAATAAAGAATTTGGATACTCTATCAATTCCGCATAAGTTCCGGATTCATGAATAAGTCCGTCTTTCATAACAAGAATTTTGTCTACAAGAGGATGATTAAGGTTTTGTAAAGCATTTGTCACCAATATCACAGTGTTCTTATCTTTTTTATTTGATGCACTGGGGTTTCCTTTCAAAAGGAGCTCCTCTAAGATGCATTTTTGAAACATGTGTTTCCCTACGTGGGCGTCAACAGCAGCGAGGGGGTCGTCTAATAGATAGATTTCAGCATTATGATACACAGTTCGTGCCATTGCTACACGGGCCTTTTGTCCTCCCTGGAGGTAAGAGATGCAAAAAAATAGATCAGAAATGAATCATACAATTGCATAGTACCAACGAGCAAGATTAATTCTTACAGAAAGAGTGATTCCTTTCTCTCCAATCTCACACATATCACCGCCAGGTAACATATGCAGATCGTGAGTTAAAGCACATGTTTCGATTGCTCTTTCGTATTTAGCAGCATCAAATGGCTGGTTTCTATGCCCAAAAATGATGTTTTCTTTGACTGTCTCGTTCATGATGAATGGAGTTTGAGCAAAATATGCAAGACGTCCCTTGACATTGACTGTTCCTGAAAGTGCGTTGATTTCACCAAGCACTGAATTGATGAAAGTTGACTAGTAGAATTTGGTACAAGAAACAATAACAACTTCAGTATGCGGAACATTTGCAAAGATAATGAATGTGGAGTAAAAGAGTTACACACCTTTCCAGAACCAACAGGTCCAACTACAACGACAAATTCGCCCCTTTTGCACTCAAAGTTCACTCGACGCAAAGACAATAGATTTGGAGACTCAGTTCGCGATTCTACAGATAACTGTGTCTTGTTCTTTTCGGGAATGACTCCATATAATGATTTTCTTTCTTTCAATAAAAGCTCTCTTACATGTGATTCCGTGTCGGCAAGTTGCGATTTCAAAAGTTGTACCTGCCATTGCGAATCCAGCAGAATTTTTGCTTCCTCCGAAATTTTTGACCTATCAACCTGATCCCTAGTGTATCTCTTGCTTTCATAAACAAAAGAAGCCTTTTTTATGTCTATACCGATATCTTCGATATTACCTTGAGTCAAAGGAGCATATTCATCGCTGAGCAAAAATGACCTGACACGATTCATTGAGATAGAGGCCTCTACTAATCTATTTATAACATTTGGAAGCATGAATAGTGGAAATCTAAGGATTTCGAAGAGTGCTAACGATGTTAAAGCATTTGCTACTTCAAGTTTGTTTCCAGAAATAACAAAGGCAGCAAATGTGGCTAGAGCCACAAGTAGAGGCACTGCCGTCCACAACATAATAGAAAATGAATTAAATAGAACGTAATGCAGAAGTCTTTTCATTTCTTTTGCTCTAAGTCTTTCAATTCTATCCTGGAATGACTGCTCCCATGCCTGTAGTTTGATAACCTTCATAGATTGCAATACTTCGTTATTGGCTTCAATTCGAGAATCTTTGGCTTCCATTAAACTTTTCTGCATCTTTCCCATGTAACCTGCAACTGTTTTGGTAACTGGCATCATAACGAGAATAATTACTACACCAGCTAAACAACTTGGTCCCAATTGCTGCCACAAGAAATAAATCGCAAGTGAGATCTGCAAAAATGAGTACCAAATTGCATGCAAATAAGTGGTCAGGTCTTGTAATCTTTGTGCATCTACAGAAATCAGATTGGTAATTTCCCCCATTGACCTTATTTGACGTTCAGCTGCTGAAAGAAAAAGAGCTTTCCTGTACACGGAAATAACGATTGCTGTCCTAAATTGAAGACCCGTGATGTAGCAACGATAGAAATAATGCCTTAGGCAGAAAGACATACCCATTTGTGACATGGTAACAAGTACTGTGAGCGAAATCCCATACGAAGCGTCTCTATTATCCTCTCCTAAATACTCTATCATGCTATTGAGAACCTGAGGCCCAACGAAAATTAGCAAATCATGTACAAACTTAAGTAAACCTGCACGAACAAAATCAATACCAAAAGCTCGGAACAAGGTCCAACTCAGAGACGGGCCAGATGACACTTTCTTTGATTCTTTTTTTTTTTTAATTTTCTCATTGTTGGTACTTCCGATATTCGCTTCACTTTCTTGTGTGTTTATTGTATTGTGTTTCGCCTTTTCTTCCTCCCAAAGTTTTTCAAATACCGCAAAAGAAACTTTTGTCGTTAAACGATCCGGCAATGGTATAACGGACATATCAGAAGGATCAAGTTGCGGTTTTTTGTTTCCAAGGGAAAGGATTTTTCCATACCATCCAAAGACCAAGGTAGACCAAGTTGAAGCTACTATTGGATGACAAAACTGGTCGCAAAATCCTTTTTCCTTTTGTGAAAGCTGGTCTGCTTCATTTTTTAAATCTTCCCAGTCTTCTGCTTTGATACTACCATATTTCGTGTTTGTATTCTTAGGGGGGGCATTTCCAGCTTTGAATGACATAGCGGTGAAAAACAAATACCAAGCAAGCAAGCAAGCTTCAAAATATGATTATGTTTTTCCTGATTTTTGTAAAAATAATTATTGAGCATGAAAGGAGCTTCACTGACTGGGCTTGATCAGCAATATAAAATTGTCCGTGCAATGATGAGTAGAAAATCTTGATGAATTCTATCGAAATAGTTTGTGTCAAAACCTTAGATAGTAAAATTCAAAGGTCATACATCATATACTTTGAAACCTACGTAAAATGATGAACGACGTGAGATAGATACAGTACCAAATTCGTACTAAAGATGCCTACCACTCCACAACCACAGGTCCGATGGGTTATGAATCCTGAAAGAAAAAATAGACTACATAGGAGTCTGCTGGTTGTAAAAGCCTCATTCAAGGCTACAAAAATATTGTTTGAACAATGTTCAAGGCTATTTAGTAACATTAGAAAGAACATGCTCGAGTGGTCATCTCATGAATCGCATCTTTTCACATATTATTTAAGGTTCATTCGAAATA
>Ga0209092_10002115_pt1 | contig 18570 bp, 17 predicted proteins | sample FraStrMetagenome_FD_187446 | JGI IMG/M metagenome (GOLD analysis project Ga0209092, IMG submission 187446) | Marine eukaryotic phytoplankton communities from Arctic Ocean - Fram Strait ARC3M Metagenome (SPAdes) (version 2) | ecosystem: Environmental > Aquatic > Marine > Oceanic | place: Fram...
AGATAGGAGTAAAACAATTTCCTTATGGAAAAATTTCTTATAAACTTTAACTAAAGGAGGCTCTATCTTGTATGAATGAAATGAATTACGCAGGTACCCACAATACAAGCTGAAACAAACACCAGTACAAGCTTTATAGCCACACGTTTGTTATCAACGCAGGTGCAGCGGTGTGATCATTTGCTAATTAATCGTCTAGCAAATTAACACTTTCAAATATGCGAGTGATATCTTTAAGTGTCTTTTACATCGTCTTCACATTCGTCCGGGATGTTCTGATTGCAAAGTCCCCCATCTCCTCCAAACGCATCCAGAAACATTTCGAACACTCCTTTTGATTTCAATAACGGGGGTGGTAAGGTTATATCATTTAAATAACTTCTATCGGTCAAGCCACTATCAAAACTATTATTGAGTTCCATCAGCTGCTTTTCTTCGTTTATTTCAATGAAATCGACGGGTGGCTTGGAGTTTAATTCCGTGTCGTCGTCAACTACTTCAAGTTCGTCATCCACAGTACACCCCATCTTATCCATGAAACTTTCGATACTCTTTAGTATCCTTGGATTGTTTACATCATCTTCGTTCGAGGCAAAGCTATAAGAATACATACTTTTTTGAAATGATGGTGTAGTAGGAATGTAATCGCTGTGTCTTGTCTGAGGCATCGGACTTGATTGAGCGCCAGGAGATACCATAACAACAGCTTTTCCCTCCCACATAATACCAGGATACACCTGATCTGGTAAAGTTTCACTGCAATGTCGCTGCAGCGGTTTCTTCGAAACTGTCTTCGACAACTTCGGCGTTGCAAAAGACTGCACCTCCCCTTCCCTAATTCCGTTAAAGTTATCTTGTACATTATTCCTTTCCGAGGTCATCGCCGCAGTAGCATAACCTCTATCTTGTTGGGCATGACACATTATCGAGACAAAACTCGAAAATAAACCGTCTCCACACGCATACGTTTCACCGTTGGTCTTTTTCTTACAGTTCGAAACGATAGTCGTAAGCGTTCCATCTGGTGAGGAGACAAGATGAGGAGGGAGGGAATATCTATCTTCACAACGGTCACGCTGCGGAGTTTTCATCTCAATTACTTGTTCTCGTTCTCAAACAGGATGATGATGATGATGATTACGATTATGATTTCTCCAATGGAATGTTTTCGCACTTATACCGGTAAACTCTCCAATTCGTACATAGACGTATATACTACGATATGATATTATGCCTGATGTAACATGTAATAATAATAGCAACAATAAGATATAAGTTTACAAGTGGTAAGCCATCAATTAATTATTGAGAGATAGAAAGAACAGGAGGCGGAGGTGTACGATGTACAATACGATATACGATACGACCCGATACGTCAAAACTAGAGCTTGGGAAAAAGAAATTGGGAAAATTTGAAAAATCCTGCCCGCCTTGTGGGTTCGGGCAACGTCTTTTCCCGTTGCAATATTCATATTCGACCTAGTTCGACGTAGTTCGCTGTAGATACTCGTAGAAAGGTCCTAATCGAAAAATTTGAAGATTTTTCAAATATTTTGATTTATGATATTGGGAAACTTTCCGAGATATCCCGTCGTATTTCAAGAACTTTATGTTATACACATGGACTGTACAGTCGTATGTAGGATCCAAAAGCCCAAAGGTATCATCTTTGGAACGGTCACAAATACAAACTACAGCTGAAAATCTACTTACCTGTTCTGTTTAACACTCAAAAATTTGATCACGGGTGTATGTTTCTTCTTCTTTCAGAGCGGCGCGAGTGTACGATTAATGAGAAGGTTGATAGAAAGTGGAATGTACCGAGAGGAATTCTTTTTATATTGGTAATGATTATTCGAGTCAGATTTTGAAGATTATGTCTATTCCTCGAGGATCGTGAGAAATGTAATTGAAACTTGATCAGAGCTTATTTTCTGGCTATCAATTCTGAGGAGTCGCCGAAGAGGAGTATTCGCGGCGGACATATTGATGTACACCTTATTTGGCGATGCTGAATATTAAATGCATTATTTTTGATTATGGAAGGTTGTAGAATGGCTTTGTGTTATTGTTTTATCTTTTGTACTGGCGATGAGAAAATTATGTGTATTCGAAAATGTGTAGAGTATTCCGTTGACTTTACAAAGAGATGTGGTTTACGTAGGTTGTTTTGGTAGAGTTTGAGTATGGTTCGCCATCGAAAAATATTATTTCACTATGGGCGAACGAATTGAAGGCGGATAAATTGGCCACTTCGAAGCATTTACTGAATATGGTCGATCCAGATGGCTTTGTACGAAGTACGAAGCGTTGGAAAAATCGTCCAGCAGATTTAATGACGTATGTTCATATTGCTTCGCCCCGACTTATTTGGGATGAGTTATCCTGTTATCCTAGTTTTGTATATAAGAATCTTCATGAGCCAGTAGTGATGGCTGTAAGAAAGTCGATTTAGTTTTAAAGTTTTCGTCGCATTATATTGACCAAAAGTTCGAATAAGTGACGCTAGGCTGTCAATCCTTTTGTAATATCAAGAACAAAATTCGGTATTGTGAGCAGGTGCAGATCCCTCAAGGTAATTTTTTGGGAAAATGTGCTGTAGTAAATCAAATGGCCCTTTACTTGAATCATCGTAGAGATAAATTCTGTTTTCTTGAAATATCTGTTTGAGATTTTTTAAATCGTAATTAATTGTTGTGCGACAGAATAACAGAAGCGATTAGGGAGTTACCTACAAAGCAAAGACTGATGAAGAATACGTGATATTCAATTTGTGAGCGCATATCTTTAGACAATTTTAAATTTTTCTTCAATTTTCCACATATTTCCTATACAAGTGTGGATTCTATTAAAGCTTGCGCTCGATTGATGTAATATGTTACATGTTTACTTGGGATTCCTTAACCATATCAACGAAGAAGGAATGCCACCTCAAATCATTAGTTATTTCCGGATGAAATGCTGTGCAAAGGATATGCCTTCGTTTCACGGCGCAAATAACTTCTCTCGCCTCACTTCCATCTGCCGCACCAGGCAGTTTCAATGTTTCTGTAGATAAATGTATATCTGTCTTCTTCTCTTCGCAGTGCGAAGGGGCCATAGAATCTAACTTATTTACCCAAGGGTCGCCAACCACCTTCATCATTGAAACATCCTCTCCCTTGGCAATCTTTTCGTCAAGTTCACGAAGAACAGCGCCAGCGGTACGACAAGGCGTGGCCAACACTTTACCTAAAATCTCAACATCACTTCCAGCAGCCAATATAGCAGGCGCTCGAATAAAGACACCAGGAAAGCTCTCTCCGTTCTCACAGTTTGGAGGGGGAGGTGTAGCCATCTCGAAAGATGATATTTGACTCCCAAAATAATTCCTACAGACAAGAATATCCATCCCGCCAATGAGACTTTGCCCATTTTCAATCACTGCACTCGCTCCCACACATTTCTCTGCTAGTAGAATCATTCCAGCACACGTTCCCCAGGTTGGTTTTGTTTGTGTAAATTCCTGCAACGCCTCCCAGATTCCTGTCTGCTTACCAATCAATCCCATCGCCGTACTCTCCCCACCAGGAAATACGATTCCGTCAAGACCCTCAAGCTGCGAAGGGACCTTGACTTGAACAGTATTGCAACCAAGCGATTCCAAAAGCTGCTGATGTTCTTCGAAGGCTCCCTGGAGGGCGAGAACGCCAATCGTTAACTTATTACTTTCCGCCATTTTTTAGTCACAATCAGAAATCAGGACAATTTCAAAATCTTTTACCCACAAAAAGTTCTTCTACTAGTCTGCGCAAATGATATTGAATGTTAATTAAGCGTACAGTATTATTTTATTACGAATACAAAAGAGGTGTTGTTGCTGTGTTGGCGGTTCCGAGTTCCGATTTCGAACTTGAAGAAAAGTTTGTGTGGTTTTGCAGCTGGTTTTACTGGAATAAGCTTATTGAGTTCGCAATGAGTTCGTATCATAATGACAAGGTAAAATCTCTCAAGGCTCAAGGATAACCGTCTTTCTCCTGTCCCCCATGACGCCCATGACCAAGCATCACCATCATCGATCAACATCATCAACTAACACGAAAAAACCAACCTTCGTCCGTCTTACTGCACTGTTTAGTATAGTGCGAAACTAAGTAGGTACACATCATCCACTTGCCAATCATGATTGTTTGGAATCCACTTCTTCGTTTCGGAACGTTATATTTGGTGCTTAATGAGCTCGTCAATGCGTTTACTGGAATTAATACTTATAGTGCCACTTTGAAAAGGAGGAGCCATCATAGATTGTATTCGTCAGCGTACGGCGCGGAAAAGACAGCCGAGTTGCCAACGGCGTACGAATGGATAGCTGAAGAGCGATTAGAATTGTGTGGAGGAATTCAGTGGATAGACCCTTCAAAAATCGAAGGTGATGAAATTGAGAAGTTACTTGGTCAGCTTAAGAAGAGTAGAGCAGAAAATTTGAAATTACAGAGGGTGCCTGTATGTCCGATTGATTCAGTCTTTGTTTCTGGCGGAAAAGATCAGCTGTTGAATTTTGTATCGAAACGAAACATCAAGATGGTTCAGGACCTTCGAGATGGTGTGTATGGACCTCCTCGTTTTTGTGCCGTGTTACAGGCTTTGGATACAAATCGTGTTGCTTCGGTAGGAACAATGTTGAACATTGTTGGAATGAGAGAGATGAAGGCTAAAGAGAGCGATGAAATTGCTGGTGTCATCATTAAGGTTGTTCCAGAAGATAATGTTAGTGTGCTGTCTTTTGAAAATCCAAAGGCTTGGGAGCCCGAGCAACGACTTTTGGGCTCGGATGCATACTTGATTGCAGAGGTACAGCATATTGAAAGCGACAAAAACGAGGATGAAGGAAGTAAGGAAGAAATCGAGAAACTATCAAAAGAATTAGCTGATGATTTTTCTGCAGTTAGAGCGATATATTTGGATAAGAATGGAGTTGTTATTCGGGATCTGCCTGACTTTGACATCGTCACTTTCTCGTGGCAATTACCAGATGCAGAGGTGGTAAAGAAACGCGATTACATGGATGAAAGTACATTTTGGAAAGGTCTTGAACAGTGGCAGGATCTATGCTACGCTGCGAGAAAGGCCTACAAAGCAAAAAATCAAGTGAAATCTCTAGAAATGTGTGTTGAGGCATCACTCGCTACATTTGGCAAGATGAAGTACCCTATCGATCGCGAAGCGTATCCCCTAGAATACCAAAAGGCTATCAAAAGTATCGAAGACGAGGGTGCCAAGGAATATGCTTGTCTGGAGACAATAGATCCAGTTCTAACGCTCCAAGGGGTGTTATCTGCTCCTAGCCATTTAGATAGACTCAAACTGTTGCATAAAGTCATCTCAAGCGAAAGAAAACGTCTAGAGGACTTAATGGGCTAACTTCCTAATTTTTGAACTTCTTCTGCAAGCTTTTCTCTAAAGGCATTAACAATGAAACAAGCAAAGGTGAATGGTATTGGTTGGGAACAAAGTTTCTCCTCTTTTTCCATTTCTTCCCCAACCGTACACAACCCTGTGATTGAGAAAAAATACTCTTGGAATGGTAATATAATTGTATAAATTCGAGAAACAAAAATATTTAGAAACAAGGTGCTAATTTCATCATCCTTCGACTATATCCTCCACTTCAAAGTCTAATCATCTTTTGCTCCTTCGGAAGAATCCTCAACTTTATCATCACTTTTTGTCTTCTTCCCAAAGATATTATCATAATTTGACGCATACTTCGTCCCAGAACCCCAACCACTTTCGGCAGGTTTAAATGCAATATCTCTATTATCGATTGTAGATCTGTCATCGCCATCACTCATCCATCTTCTCCCCGATAGCCCTGATGTAACTGTTTCCATCCGTTGAGATACATGACCCTGTGTCCTCGCTAAAATTCTTTCGAAATGAAGGAAAGAAGATGAGACAACGACCCGATGATGAAACACAATTCTTTTTCCACCAAATAGAACTGCTGACATCCTGATATATGTTTATCTGATCGAGCTACCAAGGAGAAGGGCAATAGATAGAGAAGGTGGAAGGTTTTACTCTATTTGGCCTTATCGGCTGCCCAAGAACGTATGGTTGCAATTATTTTTAATACATGCACGAGTAGATGAAATTCAAAATATAGTACGATATGTGTTGCACGTACGAGGACATACGTAAAAATGTGCATGGTGGTGTCGGTGTCGGGTAACGAAAAAGAGAAAAGAAGAAATTCCAAGAAAAAATAGTCTCAATTAGGTATCAGATGTGATGTATTTATCAAGATAGCTCACTACCGTTATTATATTATATTTTATCATTGACTTTGACCGACAGTCGACGGTTTTCCCTTCAGCGTAAATAGATATTCCCTGATATACAAAATTCAAACCGATCCACCATCACCATGACGAGCACAGCCAACGACAACGTCACCTCCTCCTCCTCCTCCACCACCTCCACAACACAACAACAAAACGAACCCACTGACACACGCGAGGAATGGGAGATACAGAGAGACGCCTTCAAATCAAAAGCAGATGCCCATTACAAGGCCAAACACTTCCGTGAAGCCATTGCCGCGTACACGGATGCCATATCGGTAGATGATCAAAGTCATATCCTGTACAGCAATCGATCCGCAGCGTATCTGAGTAACAATGAGAAGTCCAAGGCTTTGAGGGATGCACAGAAGTGTGTGGAGTTGAAGGTGGACTGGCATAAGGGACATAATCGGCTCGGGTCGGCCTTGTTTTCGTTGGGTAGGTGCAATGAGGCGCGTAAGGCCTATATGGAATCGTTGAGGTTGCAGCCGGAGGGGAGTAATCCCGTGGCGAGTAAGGGGTTGGCTGATGTACGGGCGTTTGAGCAGAGGCGTGTGGAGCAGGAGAGAAGGCAGCGAGAGGCTGTTGTCATGGAAGCGTCTGCGTGTGATGATGATGATGGTGCAGATGATGTATCGGTGAAAGAGAAGAAAGAATGTGCGTCTATGAATGTCTCGTTGGCTTCTCCAAAGGATGAAGGGGATGATTTGCTTGGTGATTTCTTTACAAGTGTGGATGATAAGAAACTTAAGGAGGAGGAAAAGTTGAAGAGGGAAGAGATACCTGATGTCGTTGAAGCGGATTCTTCTAAAATAAAGAAGGAGAATGCAGATCTTGGAACTGCGAAAGATCAGATTAACCGTCTAATTTTAACAAGCAATCATCAGTGGAAGAATCTTAATCCATTCTATGTTCTTGATATTAGTCACACGGCATCGGAAGATGAAGTTGCTCGTAGATACAAGGCGTTATCTTTATTGCTACATCCAGATAAGTGCAAAAAAGAACGAGCTAGAGATGCTTTCGAAGAGGTGAGAAAAGCGAATTCTCAACTAAGTGATGAAAGCAAGAGGAAACACGTATGCGATTTAATTAAAACTGCAATGAAGAAAGGTCAAAAGGAGTTTGATCAAGAAAGGAAACGAAAGAATGCCGTCGGATTAAAAATGGAAGAGAATCTAGAAAGTTTTCAACGTAAGAAGGTTATGAAAGTTTTTGCCGATATTGAGTTGAAGCGAAGAGAAATTGAACAAAGAAAGAGAAAACATGAACAGAGAGAACGAGAACAGGAAGATGCGGAAGCAGAAAAGCTAAAGAAAGAGCATGAATTTGAGATGAATTGGAAATCAGGAAATCGTTTGAATAATAGGATGGGAAATTGGCGAGACTTTCAAGGTAAAGGCAAACGCCGAAAATAGACAGTTTATAACGTTAATCGAATTAATTTGTGATGTATTAATTTGTATGACTTTTATCAATACGAGTTTAAATCGTGTTCTTAACCATACTATATTGTGTAAAATCCTTTGTGGTCCTTTTTGCAATCCACACTCCACACACTATGTATGCCTTTATTATTCCTACCTGACTTGTACTTGTAACTTTTAATCCTTTATTAGGAACAACAAAATATAGATTACTGATAGGCTTACATGAAACACGTTGAGAATGCTTGTAAGATTATCTCTACGTTATCAGCAAGAAAGAGAATAAATTTATACTCTCAATGGGTTGCACATCGATGACAAAGTGCCTTGTAGATTGTTTGATTAGGAATCAAATCATCGACATGCTTGTACTCATTCTACAAACTTGCAATTGCTCATAAAAGAAGAGAACCTAGAAAGGGGTGCTGATGTCAAGTAAGATTTTTTAAATTTTAAATTGGTATCAGCATGTATTTTTCCATTGACACGAGAATATGTTGTACATCTTTTGAAGGTGACCACCCTAGAGCAACCTACGTTGGGCCTAAAACAGGTCAATATCCGAAAATAATACCCACGTATGCAGCGTGTGATCAATCGCTTATATTGCTGCACATTGCTCATTGATAATAACCTTTGGGGGGTATCATACTACGACCCTAGTATGCTGAAACTATTAACGAGACAATGCATCATATATCTTATTTCTTCAATGTGTCATCACTAGTCTACAGGACAATTTCCATCGATTACACAACTAAGAGAATAATGCGATCGGTCATTCACATTTTCCTCATATTGATGAAATTCGGTATTCCAGTTAGGATCGGATTTGAATCCGAAGTTGTCCATTGTTTTCAATGCAGGTGATTCGCTTCTGCTGACTGGCGTTGAATTGTCGGCAAATGAAGAATCGTCTACCCATTCAAACCCTTGGTCTTTTTGTTTCTCTAACACTTTTGCTGGTCCGAATAATGACAATATTAAGTCTCCTATATCTGCGTTGTTCTCCAGTTCCCCTTCGAATGTGCGCGTTATACCAGACGTATCCAAATAGTCGTCTGTCAGCTTACTTATGGCAACGAACTTTGCCCTTCGACTCTGCACCGTTTGCTTTGGCCCAACTCGTTTGTCTGGGAGTGTGGGGTGGATGGGATTGTCTGCAATATTTGATTCTGACGGCATGCAGCCATTTTCTGAATCAATGATTTCATCAAAGTCTACATTTATCTCGAAAGAATCCAAATCTTTGTCTAACTTTTCTAAACCACATTCACTATCCCTGTAGTTGTCAAACCACGATTGAGCCTTGACAAGTGGTACACTATTTGGTTTCCAGGCATTATTCTTTGGATCTGATGGATCCAAAAACCTACTTTGCACTTCACCGGTGGTGGGGTTTCCTGTTCCGAGTACTAGCTTGTATTCTTCTGGATGGTTGCAAACATGTTTGTCCCGATTGAGATGCTCTTCGCCGTAGGGAACGATGCGTTCAACTCCAGTAACTCGATTGACGCAAATTACTTTCCACGGAATATCCTCCTTACGCCATCTCTGCAGATATATATCATGATAATTGTCGTATCCAGGTTCATAGTGTGCTCGATGGTAGGTGAGGGCAAAGTTGGTACTACCATCAGAATTCTTGACACTTTCCCAAATCGGCTGCATAACTGCAGTAGGAAGAACATATTCAACTGTGGCATAATATGACCGAATGAGAAATGCACGAACAGTAGTTGATGAGTTTTCTTTATCATCTTCAACATATATATGTTGATCGCGAGTTTCATTGCCATCCGGATAAAAGCTTCGCACGAAATCAAAAGGCCCGTTCGCATAATCGCTAATCGCCACACCAGCCATTCCCAGACTCTTATTTGCATTATCAACAATCATCCACATAACAAATTTCCTTGTTAATTTGTTATAAATAACACGTGGTCGTTCAACATGGAAAGGTCCTTCACTCCCTCCAACCATGTCTGTAATATTACTGTAATTCAGCATCATCCCTTCATTTTTCCATTCAATTAAGTCATAGGAGGAGCATGAAAAAACTCCTCCATGAATAGACGACTCAATATTCATGTAATCATCGAACTTTGTGTGTGCATTATTATGTTCACCATACCATACGTAATAATTATTTTTCGTCTTTGGATCAGTCACTTTCGTTAAAGCCCCTAACGCGAAGGATCCCTTTATATTTGGATGGTCTCCGCTAGGATATTTAAATTTTATATCAGAATGGTATGCTAAATGAGCATCTCCGTCGAAAGGACTTAAATTTCCATTGTCTGGTCTATTGTAAAGATTGCGGCGTGATAAATGCGACTCGTGCCTCTGCATTTCATGATATGTACTTTCAGGTCCGATGTCAGATGCTTTCCAACCCGTTTGTAAAGGCCGATCCATCTGGATTTCACGATCTGCCATGAACGGGCAACGAAAATTCATACTCAAGTCATCACCCACATACAATTCATCAAACCAAGTGATTACGTTGGGGTGAGAATTTTTAACCTGGATATATTTTATGCCTTCACCACTAAATTTCGCTCCATTTATTACCTCCAAGTCATCAAATAAAATATCATAGGTTGTATCTTCCCAATGAAAACGAATGTCAACCTTTAACCATCGATTATAAGTAACTTTCTTGTTAATGGTTTCCAAACTCTTTAAATGTCGAAAACAATTATCTTTGACCCCAAGATAATAAGAACCATGTCGGACTTCTTTACCAAGAAAAATACCGAAGACAGCGCGTGTGCGATTGTCCAAATTAGTTGTGCTATCTTGGAACATTTCAAAAGCTAGACCACTGCTAAGAAAACTTATGTTTTGTTTAAGACGGGCTTGGTTCGAAGATTCCGACAATTTTACAAAGAATGAGATTCTTCCTGGTCGCTGTAATGCCTTAAAAGCATATGTAGGACCATACTTCACATTTTGCTGACAATGATTTAAAGACGATGAATAATTCGTATTCTTAAGGAATAACGATGCGTTAGTTCCCATTGCACCTGTTGACTGATCCACGAATACAGAGGAAGACAAAAGCGTGTCAGTATGAATGGTGCCATCTTCCCCGTCACAAATCAAATCACTTGTTTCTGATATCTGGGACTTACAACCACCTCCTGTCACAGTTATATTATCCGAAGATACAGGCAAGTATATGCTATTCGCGTATAACGCAATTCTTCCACCAGAACCACCAGCACCATGCCCGTTACGTATATTACGTTTCTCTTGTGGTGCAATCGCGTTGCCACCATTACCCCCTTTGGCACTTAGGTTACCATGAAGTTGTAAAGATCCTCCTGCTGACAATAAAATGGAACCGCCTGATCCTCCACCTCCCCCCATAAGGAAACTTGCTTGCCCATTCCCCCCGTCCACCGTCAAGCGAAATGCTGATCCTAGATATATATCATTAAGTGCAACAAATCCAACTGCGCCACCTCCCTCGCCTCCTCGTCCATTTGGGTATCCGAATAGTTTAGTCTCAAAAGGCTGAAAGTAGCCTGCCCCGCCACCGCTACCTCCATATAAATGAGCATTGTAGATGTCACCATACGTTGGACCTGGCGGATTTATTCCGTAGCCCTGTCCACCTAACCCTCCAAAGCTTCCTCCTGTCCCTCCGTATGCGAAAGAGAATGGTTTCGAAACTCCAAGCTGCCGCATTGCAAGAACATGGCTTTTGCCATGACCGTTCGTGATATCGATTTCGGGACAAATCGTTTGATGACAGCCACTTAAAGATGAAATAGCAGTCATTTCGGAAAATAATTCTTCTCTGTCAAATTCATCAGAGGTTGGCGCAGAAGGACTCTTATTTCCAATTCTTGTCGATAGGGTAACAGTCCACACGAAGCCACCGGATTGTGTTGGGCCAGCATCACAAAGGCCATCCCAACAATTTCCGATTGGGTCCGTTCTCACTACATGAGCTGAAAGAACAGAGGAAATGTCAGAAACAAGAACTAATTCCATGTCGCTAGCAGAAATATTGTGTGCAAGCTGTCTCGTTCTATCTCCCATAAATTCGAGCTGGAAAGTCCCACCGATTTCGTTGCCATCGCGAATAGTTTCAACCAATACCGATGCGTTACGACCTGTCAAGTAGCTGGTAGCCTTAATCTTCCCTAAATTTCCAATAGCAGATGAAAACGTTATGCTCCAGCTGAAACCACCACTTGAACCTATCGATGTTCGTGACACTTCAACTCTACCAATACCAGCCGTATAGTTTGTTCTATCAATATTGATCTTAGTTGCGACATCAACGCCATTCATAGACTCTTCAATATTGCGTTTCATCTCTATGGGTGTTATGTCATAATTTAGAACTAGGGTACTGTATCCATGAAAATGTAAGACGAAGCCACCACTTAAACTCTCTTCAGGATGTGCATCAACAACAACTTTCTGCACTTCTTCGACTACAGGAGCAATGGTTTCAATGCTAGATTTAAAGTTGAATTGTTGAAGAAAGACATAACAATATCTACTAAAAATGTAGTCTAAAACTTACGTCATCAGGTAAACCCTGACAGAACTTGATCCAAGACCATTAACATTATTGCTTGTTAGATTACTTTCAACTTCGTGAATCGGAATATCTCCTTTACAGCGAAAATAAGAAACCTCATCTGAAGTATTGAAAAGAGAATAATCCGCTTTGTCGCAAACTTTCTGAAATCGAAAATTTATATGACGCGCTGCTGAAAATCCTCCGGGAAATCCACCAAGCGTGCCTGGTTCAACATAGAATGGTGTATCAATGTGTAGGGATGATCTAGATACGATCATCATCGCTCTTTGGCCATACAATTGAATTGTAACTTCAGATCCAATGTTAACAGAATCAAAAGCCCACACAGCAACTTCCGATCCATCCTCGTACGTTTCGACTACGCCTGTAGCATTAATTGCCCCACTCATCTCCAGATTGCTGGTATTGAACAAAATAGTGCATTTGACAAGTGAACATTGGCTATTAGATAGATTAACCAACTTTTGCTCCTCACTAGTCTTCATTTGTTGATATTCGTGTAGAGTCTGATTCATATCCATGTGAACGTCGCGCCTGCTCCGTCTTAATGCATCCAAAGTCGCAGTCTCCTTAAAATTTCTTAACCAAGTTATATACGAATCAAGTTTATTGATCCATTGCTTTTGTCGATGAATTTGACTGATCAAGGATGTATTGTTAAGTACGAGCCCATTGTTAGAACTGGAATTGTAAGAAGGAACGGATGGCCCAATCGCGTCAAAATAAAAAGGTGACCAATAAGCACCATTTACATTCAACGTATCGATATCTCTATCGATCGACTGCCAACCATATGTTCCCTGTCGCCAATCTTCGAAATTAGCAAACAGGGAAGTCGCAAAATGTTCTCCACCGGGGAATGCCTGCGTGGTATATGTTACATTTGCATGATGTTGTTCGTAAAAGGACCATGCTCTATTACACCTTTGAGTGCTCTTGCATCTCTCATACTCGTCATCATTGGTAGGCAGAACATCATAAGGTAGGTAAGGAGAAAAATATCTCGGAGAGCCACCATTCCCGGACACACCCCACGTTGAGTCTGACCGAACCGTAACATTTCCCAAATAAAGCAAAGAACTGAGATCTTCTACCTTTGAACAAATATTTTAGTCTTATTAGAAAACTAACCCAAAAAATAGGCATCATAAAGATTCGCTGCTTACTTGGCGATTCAATTCTGAGACCAAAGCCGAAATCCAAGATGCAGATTCCACAATTTGACGTGGAATAAATCGGAATGAAACAAGAACCGAATCTCTTCCCATTGACCTTATCATCAAAACTTCAACCAAGGCACTGGAATCAAGGTGTAGCGCATTCGCAATATCTTCACGAAATTGCCATTCGAAGTCGCAGTATGCTGTTTTGGGATAATCATTATCTTCACACCAACGTTCACCTCCTTCATTTAAATATTCTCTTTGTGTTCCTGCCACTCCCTCAATAACTCCAATGTTATATTTGAGAATCAAACTTAAATCCCATTTATGCACTACAAGCCCAACAGAATGGTCGATAAATTTAGACACCTTCTTCTCACTGCTATAAAGATCAGACTCCGGATATTGTTGAACAATTTTAGTCAAATTCTGGACAACTGTAACGTCAACAGAATACAGGCGAAATGTTACTACGATATCTCGATTATAACTCGAAATATTCCGTATATAAAGTCGACAGGGACTAATACCAACAGCTGCAGCTACATCTAGCACAAATTGCGTATGAAACGTTTGTCTCGCAATTGTCTTGCCAAAATAAGCATCAAATACTAAATCCTGACCAATCCCAATATTTCGCGCCTCTTCGTTGAGCCCGATTTTTACCTGGAGATCAACATAGTTGTCAGAAAATCTTTCGGAACAAGCCTCGAAGGAAGGGCAATGGTCTTTGCACCAATCATCATAACTTTCATCCAGATTCGGAGTTACGGAAAAAGCAAACGGAGGAATCACAAGGCTCGCTAAAACTGTCAAAAAAGGCACGAGGCGATAACCGTATAGCATTGGTGTCACTATCTCTGGATGCAAACAGATCAAAGTTCCTGTCAACTCACATTTCCAAAACTTTTACGTTGTTCAATTTTTGAAACCCAATTTTTCATTTGACCCGCTGTTTGCATACTTTTTCGGAAAACGACAAATATCCTTCCACCTACCAAAGAGCAAAAATGCGTTGTCACACGATAAGCCAGACCATTTATTGACAAACGCTAACTTCTTTCTCAACACAAAATTTATCATGTCAAGCGTCCTCCACGCTCTACAGCAGAAACTCTACAGTATGCAATTCCAATGTAATATGACTAGTTTTTTAAAAATGTATTTGCTCGCTACATTCCCAACCAATCGAGTGATAATTTTCCATACTCCTACTTCCTAGCAACATTGATAATATTATATACATACCTACAAACGGGTAATGGCACTTTGAAGTAGGAAGGTGCACTGCTTGGACGAAGCCTCCTTCACATTCACACACAGCAAAGGAAACCACCATCATCTAATTTCGATGCCTTTCATTCAAACGTTTCATGGAACTGAAATCTGTGTCGTAACGATTGTTGGATGTAGGATGACGTCCAACAACTCCATATCCTCCATTTTCCAGAGAGAGAGAGAGAGAGAGAGTGGTAAGATTTTCCTCACGGACGTTACAAAGGCATGTAGAATCTTCACTATTTAACGTTTTTCACGAATCAATCAGCCAACATAGATCACTCAAACACTCACACCGTCACACAAAAGCAGCACGCAGCCGTTCAGCGCAACAGCAACGAGTGCAACGAAACCACAACGGAACTCTTTGCACTCGTTGGACTGGACCCAAATAAGATATAGAAAACACATTCGATCAACGTTCATCTCATCTCATCTCATCTCCTCTCCTCTCCTCATCTCCCATCTCATCTCCTCATAACACAACATCCAATAAGTTTTACATTCCAACACAACACATCGATCGAGATCGCCATCGATTGCATCGCCTGAACCAGTCATTATCACCATGCCAACTACATCCTCCTCCTCCTCCTCGGCGCGGGGAACAAGGACCCGCGAAAAGTCCAAACCAAAACCGTCCTCATCCTCATCTCCAAATACTAAAAAATTAACATCCACCGAACGAAGACGTAAAATACAATTAAGTCGTGAACGTGCACGTCAATGGGCAGCTGCACAGTCTGTGAAAAAGTATACTCCTGCGTCGACTGCTAAGAAACGTAAGGCTGCTGCATCTCCTCCTCCTCCTCCTCCACAGAATTCTACTGGTGGTAGTGATGGTACGCCGTCGTCGTCGAGTAAGGAAGAAGTGAGTCCGGAACCGAATGAGATGGAGAAAGATGATGAGACTGTTGCATGTACGCCACCTCAGAGTAGTAGTAGTGGTAGTAGTAGTAGTAGTAAGGTAATGGATAGGAATGGGGTGACGAGGCTTCGTTCGAGTAGGAGAAGGAGAAATACCGGTACGGGTACTGGTTTGGGTGCTGCGGATAAATCATTCGGTGGGGACAAGGGTAGTAGTAGTAGTAGTAGTAGTAAGAGTAAGAGCAAAAGTAAGAGTACTTCTAGAATAAGGAAAAAGAGTCGTCAGTTCAGTCCACCGATGGGTCGAAGGAGTAGTGAAGGAATTATATTAAGGGATAGACAAGAGCAAAGCGAGGGCAATAATGAATTAATGGCTGGATCCGCCGCTGCTTTTCATGGGAATGTGAGTGCTGCTTCTGTACAAGTGCAAAAACCAGCTGCGAGAAGATTACCAGCAGTAAGAGTTACAAATGCAACCGCACAAAATCCGTTTGAGAAGAGTGATAGTCGAGAGCAATCAGTAAACAAGAATGAGGTTGGGCGAATCAACGTGTCATCCGCTAGTGCCAGTGCTTTTACAATCCCTGTTAAGAAAAGCAGGAAGACGAATATCCCTCTTTCTCGGCAACAGAATCAAACATCTACGACCAATCGCATTCCAACAAACGCAGTAAATGACAGTCCTATTCCGGATCAGAGAAATACCGCAAGGTCTATAATTACTGGAACAGTATCACCAATTGACGATGACTATGACAAAGATAAAGAAAGGTTAGGTGAGGAAGTTTTAGCTCAAGTTTATGATGATTCACCATCTTTGAGGTCACGTTTGAAGAAAAGCCTTTATGTATCGATGGTGAGGTACTATTTTACTTATTCATCTATAGTATGTAAGCGATACACTAACGTTTGCGTTTACGGGAACTCGTTTCTTTGCGAACTTTATTGAAAGAAATGTTTTATTTATGCTGTCATCTTAATTATTCTTGTTTGGGTTGGTTCCAAAATATCGATGAATGGAAGTTCGATATCCAACAAATCAGGCCTTCCGCAATGCTTTTACGATACTTTGAAAGAACGAGAAACAGTAAATATTTATGATGGACAACTTCCAATATATGAAGTTGCTGACGCGGAGAATACTGAAGAGAAATCTGATGTGAAGATATCAAAATTTATTCCACCGGTTTTATACGAAAAGGGTATTAGTAGATGTGACAATGACGATGACAAGCGTTGGTGTCCGCGTTTTGGCCGATGCTTTGGTGGATTTTTGGTCGATTGCTACCATTATTCAATTTCAAAGCTTGGAGACGATATATTAAGAGTATCATCAGACCACACAAGTTGTGAATTAGGCGAAAGTGGAATTATTGTTGTCAATCAGCTTCAATCTACCTTAGAAAGGATCACAGTAGAAGATGTTTGCAACATTCAGTATAAAAGCTTTGGATTCTTTCGTAGTCAAGGCGATCGCGAAAAACCAGTGGTGGCAACATTTGGTGATATCGCAAAAGCAACGATAGATGCTATGGTGAATGCACATATGGAGGAATTTCAAGAAACAAATAACATTAAATGGGATTCTTTGGATGCTTCAATCGTGGCGTCTCTTTCAAATTTTATTGATGCCAACATCGTCGATATAAAGAAGGACAATTGGACTGCACAGCTTTCTTCAGAATATCTCAAAAATCGCATATATTTGCCCTTTGGGTGTTGGTTACGGCTATTTTCAAATAAGATACTGCAACTTTTCTGGTCTGTGTTAACTACTATTACCTTCTCTGCTTTAAGGTATTACTTTCGGCTCCTTTGGAAAGAACCTACGTACTGTATCCTAGTGACAATGATAACCTTTTTGCTCTTCTTCATTCGAAGGAAAAGGTCAATACGGGCGAAGCGGCGTAATGAAGTTTCGGAAATGCGTGAACTTGCTTATGATATGTTAGCTACAGCCGAAGATAGTTACGCTGTTTTGCATTTGCGGGATACGATAACACATCAAATGTTTCCAACGTCGCTCAAAGATCGACAACGGACATCAGCAGAAGTTTGGCCAAAAGTTGTGAATGAAGTAAAACACGATTCTCGGATAAGAAAAATTGAAAAAAATGTTGGTGGTTTGCGGACTTTGCACTGGGAGTGGATCAGCGTCCCAGCCAAGAAGAAAAGGCGTTCCTCAATATTTTCTCCATTGCTAAGGTCACCAAATCCAAACAAGAACGATCTTCTGTAAAGTTCTTCTAAACAAAGATACTTTTTCTTCGATAACTTTATTCGATTATCCTTTGATTTTCTGTCCCCTCTTATATTAGGTGTAACATATAGTATTACGTAAATCGCATTCCGAGCTCGCATCATGATTGTTGCTTTGTCGATGTTGTTTATATTGTGTAAGAATTGCATTAGCTCGACATATAATTGCCGTGTTCATATAAGTGACTAATGGCAGTGTTAGATACTAGGGTGAGTTTTGAAATTGATCACTTCACTTGAAATTGTCACAACTACGTATTCATATGTTGACATATATTATAGCGTAGCACCAGTTTTTAATGCTACTATTGCCGCGTCATTGATTCAATCGTGTAACAGCATTGACACTGACTGCGCATTAAATTGTGTATGATGCAAATAATTACAGTTGTATTAGGCGTAGTCTCACCTGGATGAATGAGATTTGACGTAGTCACTAGAGACTTGAGGAAATGTATGTGACACGCAAAATCAAAATATTCGACCTACTTTCACTATTTATTCAAACAACTTGCCATTATCATCTCACAAGCAAATGGGTTTCATCTTGTACCCACTGGTCTTCGAATTGAGAAAGTGATTTTATCAAAAACAATCCAATCTCGTTGTGCAATATATTCGTCTCTCTCTTTTTCAAAATGGTTCAAGAGGAGTTACATGAAAAGCAATGAAAACTATAATGAATT
>Ga0209092_10002116_pt1 | contig 18570 bp, 17 predicted proteins | sample FraStrMetagenome_FD_187446 | JGI IMG/M metagenome (GOLD analysis project Ga0209092, IMG submission 187446) | Marine eukaryotic phytoplankton communities from Arctic Ocean - Fram Strait ARC3M Metagenome (SPAdes) (version 2) | ecosystem: Environmental > Aquatic > Marine > Oceanic | place: Fram...
ACAGGCACGAAGTCGAGCGTTAAGTCGCTCTTCTACTGCTTGTAAACTTACGATTTCATGTTCTATTTCACTCCCCTCCCGGGGTTCTTTTCACCTTTCCCTCACGGTACTGGTTCACTATCGGTTGTTCAGGAATATTTAGTCTTACGAGGTGGTCCTCGCAAATTCAAAAGGGGTTCCACGTGTCCCTTCCTACTTGGGATACAATTATAAAATGTATTTGTTTTCAGTTACAGGACTTTCACCCTCTATGGTATAGTATTCAACCTATTTCACTTAACAAAAACTATCTTTTCTCAACTGTCCCACAACCCTCCAAAAATTTAGAGTTTAGACTAATCCCGTTTCGCTCGCCGCTACTAAGAGAATCGCTTTTGCTTTCTTTTCCTCTAGTTACTAAGATGTTTCAATTCACTAGGTTTGCTCTTTCTTCTTTATTTATTCAAGAAGTAGTTCTAGAAGTTTCCTTATTCGGGTATTCTTGGATCAAAACTTGCTTCCAGTTCCCCAAGATATTTCGCTGGTAGCCACGCCCTTCATCGCTTCTGAACACCAAGGTATCCGTCGTAAGCTCTTATTCGCTTGACTTTAATAAGCTTAAAAAATTCAATATTCTGTTTCTTTTCTATTTTGTGGAGATAAGCGGATTCGAACCGCTGACATCTGCCGTGCAAAGGCAGCGCTCTACCAACTGAGCTATACCCCCACTGATGGGCCATCCAGGATTTGAACCTGGGACCTCACCCTTATCAGGGGTGCGCTCTAACCAACTGAGCTAATAGCCCAAAAAACGATTAAAAATTACGAAAAAAAAATTAAACTAGTATGTTGAAAAATAGATAAACTTAAATCTATTTAATGTTTCCCTAATAGGAGGTGATCCAGCCGCACCTTCCAGTACGGCTACCTTGTTACGACTTCACCCCAGTCACTAGCCCTACCTTAGACGCCGCTCTCCGAATGGTTAAGCTAACGGTTTCGGGTATGACCAGCTCCCATGGTGTGACGGGCGGTGTGTACAAGGCCCGGGAACGGATTCACCGCTGTATGGCTGACCAGCGATTACTAGCGATTCCAACTTCATGTAGGCGAGTTGCAGCCTACAATCTGAACTTAGGCTAAGTTTATGAGATTAGCTGACTTTTGCAAGCTCGCGACTCTTTGTCTTAGCCATTGTAGCACGTGTGTAGCCCAGGACATAAGGGGCATGCTGACTTGACGTCATCCTCACCTTCCTCCGGTTTGTCACCGGCAGTCTTTCTAGAGAACCCAACAAGTTGGTAACTAAAAATAAGGGTTGCGCTCGTTGCGGGACTTAACCCAACATCTCACGACACGAGCTGACGACAGCCATGCACCACCTGTATCTACATTCCCGAAGGCACTCCTTCTTCTCAGAAGGATTCGTAGTATGTCAAGCCCTGGTAAGGTTCTTCGCGTTGCATCGAATTAAACCACATGCTCCACCGCTTGTGCGGGCCCCCGTCAATTCCTTTGAGTTTCACCCTTGCGAGCGTACTCCCCAGGCGGGATACTTAACGCGTTAGCTAAGATACTGCACAAATTGCGCAACATCTAGTATCCATCGTTTACGGCTAGGACTACAGGGGTATCTAATCCCTTTTGCTCCCCTAGCTTTCGCCTCTGAGTGTCAGTAATGGTCCAGTAGAGCGCTTTCGCCGCCGGTGTTCTTTCTAATATCTACGCATTTCACCGCTACACTAGAAATTCCCTCTACCCCTGCCATACTCAAGTCTAGTAGTTTCCATTGCTTTCCCAGGGTTAAGCCCTGGTCTTTAACAACAGACTTACTAAACAACCTACAGGCGCTTTACGCCCAATGATTCCGGATAACGCTTGCATCCCCCGTATTACCGCGGCTGCTGGCACGGAGTTAGCCGATGCTTATTCCTCAAGTACCGTCAGAACTTCTTTCTTGAGAAAAGAGGTTTACAGACCAAAATCCTTCATCCCTCACGCGGTATTGCTCCGTCAGGCTTTCGCCCATTGCGGAAAATTCCTCACTGCTGCCTCCCGGAGGAGTCTGGGCCGTGTCTCAGTCCCAGTGTGGCTGATCGTTCTCTCAAACCAGCTACTGATCGTGGCCTTGGTGAGCCATTACCTCACCAACTAGCTAATCAGGCGTGAGCTCATCCTTAGGCAGCCTAAGCTATTTCATCTCTCGACATATGAAGATTTAGCAGCCGTTTCCAGCAGTTATTCTTCTCCTAAGGGCAGATTCTCACGTATTACGCACCCGTTCGCCACTAAAGTTAAAAACTTTCGTTCGACTTGCATGTGTTAAGCATACCGCCAGCGTTCATCCTGAGCCAGGATCAAACTCTCCATGGTACTTCTAAATTTCTTTGTGATTTCTCAAAAATAAACTTTTAATCTAAGAAGAAATATACTAAAAGGTCTATTACATTGTCAATAGTTTCTGATATTTTAATTGATAATTATTTTAAAGGGACTTGCTTTCTAAGTGTAATGTCTATTAAAGCTACTGTTTTTTCTTATTTGCCTGTTCATTGCAGTTATTCTAATTAAGTAAATTTTTTCTAAAAGCTTTTACGAAGGAATGAATTAACATGTATTAAATTTATAATTTAGTTTAAAACAGCTTTTAGAAAAAATTTAGTAGGCATTCTAAATTTTTTATTTTTGTAATATAATCAATATTAAATAGCGAGCATAACCTTTAATATACTCGTAGTAGCCTTCATTAATTATAGATTGAACAATGTTCACATTAAAACTTCTAGTTTACACTGTTGTAATTTTCTTTATTTCTTTATTTACTTTTGGGTTCCTTTCTAATGACCCGTCACGAAACCCAAACAGAAAAGATTTAGAATAAGCAAAAAAAACCTTTATTTTCTTTAAATTTTTAAAGAAAATAAAGGTTTTTTTTGTTCTAATATTGTTGTACTTGAAGCTTTGCTGCTTCCGACACTACTGGTATAGTCGGATAACGACCATAAAAAATTAAGAGTGAAGAATACAAAATAAGTACTATTAAACCCAAGTATAAAAAATTTGCCATTAATACACCAATAGCACTTTCTCTTAGTATAATGGGTAAAAACATAAATATAGAGCCTAAACAACTACAGATAATGTTTAAAAGTATTGCTTGTATTATATTAAATCTCGCATATTTAGATAATGGTAAAGTACCTCTAGAACAAATTATAAATACACCAACCATTAATATAAAAATAAAGTAGATATTTGCAGCGTAAAAATTAGATAATTTTTGGATATAGTTCAAATAAACACTTTTTAAAAAAAAGCTTTCAGTACTTAAAAAAACTTTTGCTCCGAAATAATAGGATAATTCAATAAAAGGAAAAATAAAGGCGACAATAGACAACCCTCTTTCAAATATTTCAATAGGAGAAATTTTCATTATCGAAATGTGATTAGAAAATTTATATAAAAATAAAAAAAAACTATAGACGGCGCTTAAGTCGAGCAGATTTTCCAGTTCTATCTCGTAAATAATAAAGTTTCGATCTGCGGACAATCGAATTACCGAGCACTTTTATACTTTTTATCCAAGGTGAGTTTAAAACAAACACTTTTTCAGTGCCACCGCCTTGAAACATTTTACGTACAGTAATTGTCGAATCAATTTTTTTACTGGATAAGTGTTTAGAAATAACAACACCTTCAAAAGCTTGAATTCGCTCTTTTTCTTTTTTTTCACCTTCAATGCTTGCTTTAGGCAACTCTAAGTAAATTGTAACTTTAACTTTATCACCTAATGCAATAGCAGGAATATCATCTTTTTTGTAAAAAATGTCTAAATCAAGGGAACTATTTTGTAATACAGACATAAATTAAACTTTAATTAATTTCTTTTTTTACCACACCATAAAGTATATGCGTCACAAATTTAAACTAACACAAAACTCCTTTTAAGTAAACTCTTATACAATTTTTAATTGTCCAAAATTAATGCTAGCTGTATTTTGAAGCATTTGTAACATTACCCGATAAAGACCATTGTTTTAGTTGGTTAATTTCAGCGCTCTTTGTTTTTGCTAAGGGGACTAAATTTTGAATAGAGACTAAAATATCACTATTATTAAATTCCCTATTTTCGTTAAAACCTAAACGCATTGCTTCAATAACAACTTGTTCAATTTCGGCACCTGAAAAATCTTTACTGAGTTCACTTAACAATGGTATTTCAAAATTTTCTGTTGTATTAGGCCTAAAGCGTTTTAAATGTACACCAAATATCGCCTCGCGTTCTTCTCGAGTTGGCAATGTTAAAAAAAACATTTCATCAAAACGACCCTTTCTAAGTATTTCTGCTGGTATAAATTCAATATTATTTGCCGTTGATACAACGAAGACAGGTGATGTTTTTTCTGATAGCCAAGTAATAAAAGTAGCTAGTACACGGCTAGTTGTTCCACTATCCCCACTACTTTGTGCTCCCGCAAAAGCTTTATCGATTTCATCCACCCATAAAACACAAGGGGATAGGGCTTCAGCTATTTCTATCATTTTTCTAACCCTTTGCTCTGATTGTCCAATTAAAGAAGCAAAAAGCCGGCCAAAATCTAATCTTAATAGAGGTAATTGCCACTCATGAGCAATTATTTTAGCAGCTACAGATTTACCAGTCCCTTGCACACCAACTAATAACAAACCTTTAGGAAAAGGTAAACCATAGTTCACGGCTTCCTGTGAAAAAGCTTTTGATCTTAGTTTCAACCAATCTTTAAAGTTATCAAGACCTCCTAAGTCAGAAATGTTTTTATCCGTTAAACAAAACTCTAAAAGTTGCGTTTGTTGAATAATTTGTTTTTTTTCTTGGAGTATTAATACTGAACTTTCTTCGCTTATTTCACCATACTTTGCAATAACTTTTGATAAAACTCGCCTAATACGTTCTAGTGATAATCCTTGGCAAGCAGTAGCAATCTTATAAACAGTTTCTTGTGAAATTTCTTGTTGTAGTGATGTTGTTAATCTCTTTAATTCTTCTAAAATCTCTTCATAACTAGGAAGTGGGAAGTTTAATACTGTTATAAATTCTTTTAAAGAGTCTGGGACGTTAATTTCAGATGAAAGAATTATTATATTCTTAGGTTGTGTTTTTAGATTACGACTTAAATTTTTAAGTTTTCTTATTATAGAGTAATCTTTAAGAAAGTTATCATAATCTTTAAGAACAAAAAGAGCCCCTGTTTCAGGAGTTAATTTGTCAATTAAATCTAATGCCTCTAAAGGGTTTCGGGCTGCAAATCCTGTATCATTTGGGTTTCCTTGGTAACCTTCTACAAAATCCCAAGAATAATAAGTTCGTGTAACATATTTTTTTGCACAATATTTGATAAAGTATTCTATCCTTTCTTCTTCATTAGTTGAAATATAAATGATTGGATAGCGAGCTTTTAATAAAAGTACAAATTCATTTAAAAAATTCATTTGCTAAATTTGTTTAGGCCAATTTACTCATTAAATTATCTTTTTCCTTTTAATAAAACAAATTAATTTAAATTTATCCTACTGAACCTTCAAGTTTTAAGCTAAGTAAACGATCTGCTTCGGATGCAAATTCTAAAGGTAATTCATTAAAAACCTCTTTACAAAAACCATTTACCATTAACGATACAGCTTCTTCAGTATCTATTCCCCGTTGGAGTAAATAAAATAGTTGTTCTTCTGCAATTCTAGATGTTGATGCCTCATGTTCAACTTGCGTAGAACTGTTTTGTGCTTCAATATACGGAAATGTATTTGCGCTTGATGTTTTACCTATTAACAATGAGTCACATTGAGAATAATTATGCGTTTGGAGTGCTTTAGGACCAATTTTTACTAGGCCTCGGTAAGTATTTTTTGATTCTCCAGTAGAAATACCTTTAGATATAATTCGACTCCGCGTTTTAGGAGCTAAATGCAACATTTTTGTACCTGTATCTGCCTGTTGTTTATTACTAGTTAAAGCAACAGAAAAGAATTCCCCTATGGAATTTTGCCCTGAAAGTATACAACTTGGGTATTTCCATGTTATTGCAGATCCCGTTTCTACTTGTGTCCAGGATATGCGAGAATTTTTTCCTGCACATAATCCCCTCTTAGTAACAAAATTGTAAACACCTCCAACCCCATTTTCATCACCAGCATACCAATTTTGTACAGTTGAATATTTAATCGTTGCATCTTCTAAGGCAATTAATTCAACAACAGCAGCATGTAATTGATTACTACTAAATTGAGGCGCAGTACAACCTTCCAAATAATTAACAGAGCTTCTTTCTTCTGCAACGATTAATGTTCTTTCAAATTGACCTGATTCTTCATTATTTATTCGAAAATATGTAGATAATTCCATTGGACATTTTAAATCTTTTGGAATATAGCAAAAGGACCCATCACTGAAAACAGCAGAATTCAATGCGGTAAAATAATTATCCCCTATTGGAACTACTCCACCAAGATACTTTTCAACTAATGATGGGTATTTCTCTACAGCATCGCTAATTGAACAAAAGATTACCCCTGATTTTTGTAATTGTTTTTTAAAAGTTGTGCCGATGGAAACGCTATCAAAAACAGCATCTACCGCAACATTAGCAAGCATCTTTTGCTCGTTTAATGAAACTCCAAGTTTTTCAAATGTCCTCAGTAGTTCGGGATCAGCATCGTCTAAACTGCCTAATTTCTTTTTTGTTTTAGGTACTGAATAATATTGAATATCCTCATATTTAATTTCTGGGACGTTTAAATATGCCCAATCAGGTTCTTTCATTTTTACCCAACTCGCGAATGCCTTTTCGCGAAATTTTCGTAGAAATTTTGGTTCGTTTTTCTTTGAGCTTATTTTACGAACAATTTCCTCATTCAGTCCTTTTTCAAACTCTTCTGTCTCAATATTCGTTGTAAAACCATACTTGTAAGGAGTGGTAACAATGTCATCTAAAATAGCCTCTTCATTATTTATTTGGTTTTCTACCATTTTTGTTTGGTATTTAAAAAAAATAGAATTATTTAAATAATATTATACTTTATTAATTTTTGTGAAAAATGAAAGTATTATTCATTAATCTTTAAGCTACGGCGGCGCTTGAGAAAATATCTGCTAAAAAAGTTAACAAGATAAAACCAAGTAATGGGGAAAGGTCAAACCCTATTAATGGCGGAATAATACCTCTAAAAACCCTTAAGTAAGGATCTGTCATTTTTCCTAGTGAATAAAAAGGTTGTGTAAAAAAATTTATATTTGGAAACCATGTTAAATAAACTCTTAAAGTTAACATGATCATGTAAAATTTTAAAAATCCTGCAATACCTCCGCAGACAGTTGTTATTAAGATATCCATAGATTAAATATTTTTAATAGAAGTAGATGTTATTTATATTAACAAATTAATAAGTGAATATAACATAAAAGCTAGTGAAGAGACTTGAACTCATAACCGACTGATTACAAATCAGTTGCTCTACCAATTGAGCTACACCAGCTAGATAACAAAGTTATAATTTGCTATGACTTAATATTATCAAAAGAAGGCGCATTTGAAAAGCTTTTTTGTTTAGGTTCCTTACAATTTGCTGAATTTTATTCTTTTTAACGCTAAAATTTTATACTATTTTTTGTTTGTTTAACTTAAAACAGAAGGACTAAATGGTGGAAGTTATTTCTACAATAAAATAATTCTTTAAAAACGTTTGTTTGCTTTTTCCAATTATATGTAATATGATATGAAATAGAAACAGATTTTAAAAGATTAAATAAAATAGATTATATTTCAATATGGCTAAAAGTAAGGGGGCAAGAATACGAGTTACTTTAGAGCATAAATGTGAGCAAGGAGTATATCGTTACCATACATCAAAAAATCGAAGAAATACTACAGAACGTCTTGAATTAAAGAAGTATTCACCTGTAACAAAACAGCACGAAATTTTTAGAGAGATTAAATAGAGATTAAATAAATTATGGTTGACGCTACAGCAGAACAAAGTCAAAAAGAATTAGTGGATTTCAAGTTATTAACATATAAAGACATAAATATCTTAAGTAATTACTTAAGTGACCAAGGAAAGATCTTACCAAGGCGTGTAACAGGCCTTTCCTCTAAGGAACAAAAGAAAATTACAAAGCTTATAAAAACAGCAAGAATCGCAGCATTATTACCTTTTGTAATAGGTAAAGGATAATTAAAATTTCTTTTTGTCATACTTAATTATTTTTTGATTACTGTAAGACACTGTCTAGCTTTATGCTATAATTAATTAAAAATTAATGTTTTGGTAAAATTTTAAATTTATGACACCTTCGTTAAGTGCATTTTTAAGCAGCGTCTTTCTAGCTGTAATTATTGTAGTTGTTCCAATTAGTGCAGCACTAGTATTTGTAAGCTCGTCAGATAAAATTATTCGTAATTAAACCTTCTGTTGCAATAACGAGAATAAAAATTAAATCGTATAGTTATGACTTAAATAAATAAACCATAGTTATACGATTTACACTATTATTTCAAATTTATCTAACTTAATATTAATTTGTTTAGGTTTAAAACAAATTAATATTAAGTTAGATAAATTTGTAAAGATTTGATTCTTTTAGAAGTTCATTTCGGCTGCTTGAACCTTTTCGAACTGCTTCTTTTTAATAACTAGTAAAATTTGCGCTACAGTTACTGTAAAGAAGAATACAATCATACCTTTTACACGGTTAGGGTCTTGTAAAACAAGTTCACCTTCACCTTGACCAAATCCACCAACGTTTGGATCTAATGTTAGTGCCTGATCAGCTTTTACTGTATCTTTAACCTTTACAATGATATCCAGCCCCTTAGGTAGTGTCTGAGTTACATCGCCATTTACTGTAGCAATTGTAATATCAGTTTTTCCTTTTGCTGCTGGCTCAATTGCAGTTATTTGACCTGCAACAGTTGATGTGAAAGTTGTGTTATTACTTTTTTCACCTGTAGGGTATACTTGACCACGACCACGGTTACCACCAACGTAAATTGGGTAGTTTAAAAAGTTTACATCTTTATTCGTAGCAGGGTCTGGCGATAAAATTGGAAAAACGATATCTTGGTTCTTATCCCCATTAATAGGGCCAACTACAAGAATATTTGGCTTCTCTTTACTGTAAGGCTGAATAAAGACACCTTTTGTTTTTGCTTTGATATCGTCAGATATACGGTCTTTAGGAGCTAGTTTAAATCCTTCTGGAAGTATTAAAACGGCACCTACATTAAGACCACCTCTAGTTCCACCTGCAGTAAGCTGTTTTACTGAAGTATCATAAGGAACGCTTACAACGGCTTCAAAAACAGTATCAGGTAAAACTGCTTGAGGCACCTCTACTTCTGTTACTTTTTGTGCAAGGTGACAGTTAGCACAAACAATTCTTCCCGTTGCTTCACGTGGATTTTGGTATGCTTGTTGAGCAAATACCGGGTACGCATATGAGATTTTTGGGAAAAAAACTGTTCCAGCAATTCCTAGAATTAGGAAAATTGATTTAAATTTTTTAACAAGTTGATTCATGTTCGTATTAAATTTTTTTATTCAGTATAGTATTATACACCTAATACTCATATTATTACCTCTTCATTAAGTAATTGAACTTTCTTTATTATCTTTTTTCAATAAAATTACAAGGCCGGACCCACCTAAATATAAACTTAATAAGGCTGTCGAAAGTAACAATTGAGTTACTGGATCTGTAGAAGGTGTTATTATTGCAGCTAAAATAGTTGAAAGAACGACTACATATTTCCAAGCAGATAACATCTTTTGTCCAGAAACAATATCCAATAACCCTAGTACAATTTGTATCGCTGGTACTTGAAATGCCAACCCTGTGGCAAATAAAAGGACTGCAACAAAATCAAAATATTGATCAAAAGACCAAAAAGGTTCAACAACTTCTGCCCCATAAGAAAGGAAAAACCTTAGTGCTGCCGGCACTAAAAAGAAATAAGAAAATGCTAAACCCAAAAGAAATAAAAATCCAGAGCCAAAACTGACAGGTAAAACAATATCCCTTTCTTTTTTTGTTAAACCGGGTATTAAATATAATAAAAGTTGATAAAGAATTATTGGACTACTTATTAAAATTCCACAAAATGTTGCTATTTTAACAGAAGCAAAAAAATATTCACCTGGAGAAAATTGCAAAAATTTTACACCAATTGCGGGAGCTTGAAATAAGCGTACAATTTCTTTAACATCTATAAAACATAACAGTATAGCTAATACAATAATGATTAGACAAAAAACAAGTCGCTGGCTAAATTCTTCAATATGTTCTGAAAGAGCCATCTCGTCGTCAGCACCTATATCCATTTTTATTTTTATTGGGGAAGATGAAGGTGCAGGATTCATTTTTTGAAACGGGTTAAACATATTTTTTTGTTCTTTAAGTTAAATTACCGAATTCTCTTCTTCTGATTTATCGACAATTATACACTCAGTTGTTAAAACCATACTAGCAATAGAGGAAGCATTTTGAAGGGTAGATCGCGTTACCTTTGCGGGATCAATAATTCCAATTTCGAACATATCCCCTAATTCGTTTGCAGCAGCATTGTAACCTACTTCAAAATCTGCTTGTTTTACTTGCTCAAAAACTACTGCACCATTTTCCCCTGCATTGGTAGCTATACGTTTTAATGGGGCACTTAGAGCTTTTTGGACAATTAGAGCGCCGATAAGTTCATCTTCTATTAAATTTTCTTTTGCCCAATCAAATAACTCTTCAGAGATATGGGCTAGAGTTGTTCCACCTCCAGGGACGATCCCCTCCTCGACAGCAGCCTTTGTAGCGTTAACAGCATCTTCTAATCTCAATTTGCGATCTTTCATTTCCGTTTCAGTAGCTGCACCAACCTTGATTAATGCTACACCACCGCTTAATTTTGCTAATCTCTCTTGAATTTTTTCTTTTTCATAAGTTGAGTCACTTGTTTCAAGTTGTCTTCTTAATTGTTCGCACCTAGCTAAAACTTCTTTTTTATTTTCATCTGAAATAATTGTTGTTGATTCTTTTCTAACTATTACTCTACGTGCGCGGCCAAGTAAATTTAACTCCATATTTTCCAAAGTTAATCCCGCATCGGCACTAATAACTTCCCCACCTGTTAAAATTGCAAGGTCAGATAACAATGCTTTGCGTCGATCACCAAAGCCAGGTGCTCTAACTGCAACAACATTTAATATTCCCCGAATTTTGTTAATAATAAGAGTTGCTAATGCTTCTTTTTCTACATTATCCGCGATAATAAGTAAAGGCTGGTTTGTTTTTGATATTAACTCGAGTGTTGGAAGTATATCCTGTTTTACTAATGTTATCTTTTTATCTGTTAATAAAACATACGCATTATCTAATACAACTTCCATGCGTTCTTGATTTGTAACAAAATAACCTGAGATAAAACCACGGTCGAATCCCATCCCTTCGGTTATTTCTAATTCATTTACAGTAGATTTCCCTTCTTCAAGAGAAATTAACCCTTCTCGCCCTACTTGATCAATAGCACTAGCAATAAGAGATCCCACTTCTGTATCATTACCTGCAGAAATTGTTGCAACTTTTGTAATATCAGAAAGACTTTCGATAGGTCTTGCATAATCAACAACTTTGCTAACAACAAATTGTGTTGCTTTTTCAATTCCGCGCTTTAAAACAATAGGGTTAGCACCAGCGGCAACATTTCGCATACCTTCTTTAATAATAGCGTAAGCTAGTACTGTTGCTGTTGTTGTACCATCACCAGCAACATCATTTGTTTTTGATGCGGCTTGGCGAATAAGGCAAACTCCAGTATTTTCAAGATTGTTTACTAAATTTATTTCTTTTGCAATGGTTACGCCGTCGTTAACAATTTGAGGGGTTCCGAATTTCTTTCCTAATACAACATTTCTTCCTTTGGGACCCAATGTTATTGAAACAGCTTCTGCTAAAGTATCCATTCCACGTTCTAACGCTTTTCGTGCAGCTTCTTGATAAAGGATTGTTTTTGCTGGCATTTTTATATGGTGTTTAATTAAAAATTGATTTTTTTATGGTTGGCTCTTTTTGTAATTTTTAGTAAAAGTTATTAAGGTATATTCACAAAACGCTTAATTTTATTGGCTCAGGCTGGACTTGAACCTGCGACCTTGGGCTTATGAGTCCCCTGCTCTAACCAACTGAGCTACTGAGCCTATAGTTATAAAATTAATTTAACAAAGTAGTTTATATTTTGCAAACAAAAATAAAAGTTTTTTAAAAATATAAAGGTTTTTTTTTTAACTTTTTGATAGTTAATTTAGAATATAATGCCTTAAAATAAAATAAATTTTTTGAACGTGAAACTAAATAGACTACACGATACCTTATTCAGTTTTTTTTACCTTTTTTGTTAACAAAAATAAAAACAAAAAAGTAGCTATAGTAGCATTCTTATAAATTATTGAAGGTTTCGTAAATAATAACTTTATTGTATTATATTTTGTGTATGGGTCACTAACTCAATGGTAGAGTATTCGGCTTTTAACCGACAAGTTCTGGGTTCGAGTCCCAGGTGACCCAATTTACAAAGAAATTTTAAACTCGAAGGACTAAAAAATGCCCAGTTTATGGCATTAAGTGCAATTGGAAGTAAACTAACGATACAATTAGATGGATTACGAAACCGTATACCCATTCTTTTCGAAACAGTAAGAAGTTTTGTTGTCGATATTTTAACCACGATATAAAAAGTTGATTTCATGCATACTGATTACTTTTCTTAATTTATAAAGTTTTAATAATCCACTTCATGTTAAAATCTATACATGTATGAAATATATATATTTTTTTAATGGTGTAAAACGTATTTTGCACAATCCGATTATATAACCAACAAAAGTTTAAGATAGAAGAATCTACTAAACCTATGCTTGAAACCATTTTTCAAAATACCCCACAACAAGTATTAACAAAGTATAACTCTCAAATCCGCCAAATTAACGAATTTGGAGAAGCTTATGTAAAATTACCCGATTTTGCTTTGCAGGAAAAGACAGAAGAATTAAAAAATCGTTTAAAGAATGGTGAGTCCGAAAGTTCTATTATAAATGAAGCTTTTGCATTGGCACGTGAAGCGTGTCATCGAGTTTTAGGCTTGCGACATTACGAAGTACAATTGCTCGGCGGTTTAATATTAAATGAGGGTAAAATTGCTGAAATGAAGACAGGTGAAGGAAAAACCATTGTTGCCCTATTACCCTCTTTTTTTAATGCTTTATACGGTAAAGGTACACATGTTGTTACAGTAAATGATTATTTAGCTCGACGAGATTCGGAGTTAGTTGGTCAAGTACACAGATTTTTAGGCCTAAGTGTAGGTTTAATTCAAGAAGGTATGAGCCCGGGTGAGAGGGAGCAAAATTATAATTGTGATGTTGTGTATCTTACTAATAATGAGCTTGGGTTTGATTACTTGAGAGATAACATGGCTCTTACAACAGAAGAGTTAGTTCAACGCCCGTTCTTCTATTGTATTATTGATGAAGTAGATTCTGTATTGATTGATGAGGCAAGAACGCCATTAATTATTTCGGGGGCAAGTGAAGCACCTACTGAAAAATATTTACAAACAGCGAAAATTGCTAAAATTTTAAAACGTGATATTCATTACATTGTTGATGAAAAAGCACAAAATGTAACTTTAAATAATGATGGCGTTTCTATTTGCGAGCAAGCTTTAGGAATATTGGACTTGTATAGTCCTGACGAACCTTGGATCACATATCTTTTAAATTCGTTAAAAGCTAAAGAACTTTTTGAACGTAACAAAAATTATATAGTTAATGACGAAAATGAGATAATTATTGTTGATGAATTTACTGGCCGTACTATGGTAGGAAGGCGCTGGAGTGAAGGTTTACACCAAGCGGTAGAAGCTAAAGAAAATGTCCCAATTCAGGATGAGAGCCAAACTTTAGCATCAATTACTTATCAAAATTTATTTTTGCTATATGAAAAGTTGTCTGGTATGACAGGCACTGCTAAAACAGAAGAAGCTGAATTTGAAAAAATTTATAATTTAAATGTTACACAAATACCAACCCATAAACCAATAAAGCGTAAAGACTTTTCTGACTTAATATATAAAAATCAATACATTAAATGGCGGGCCATAGCACAAGAGTGTTTAGAAATGAATAAAATTGGCCGCCCTGTATTAGTAGGTACTACGACCATAGAAAAATCTGAGCTATTGGCAGCATTACTTAGTGAGTATCAAATACCTTACCGTCTTTTGAATGCTCGTCCTGAAAATGTGGAAAGTGAGTCCGAAATTGTCGCACAGGCTGGTTGTAAAAAAGCTGTTACAATTGCAACGAATATGGCAGGTCGGGGAACGGATATTTTATTAGGTGGTAACCCAACAGCCTTAACAAGATCGCTTTTAAAGAACTTTTTTGAAAATGAAGAAAATTACCAGGCTGATATTAATTTCCAAGCCTATTTAGATTTAGAAAATCAAACTTTAAAAGAGGATCTTAAAGCAAATTACAAAGAGTTTTTAAACCAACCGGTAGCGGAGTTAAAAAAAGAAGAAAGTGATATAAGTAAGGTTTTTTGCACTTTATATAAAAATGTATTGAAAGAAAAAAAAGCAAATATTGAAAAAGAGAATGAAGAAGTAATTAAATTTGGGGGTTTACATGTAATAGGGACAGAAAGACATGAATCTCGCCGAATTGACAATCAGTTGCGGGGCCGAGCAGGTCGACAAGGTGATCCTGGTTCATCTAGGTTTTTTCTTAGTCTAGATGATAAACTACTTAGAATTTTTGGGGGTGATCAAATATTAAAGGTTATGCAAAGCGTTGGCTTTCAAGATGAAACGCCTATACAATCTTCTTTATTAAACAAAAGTTTAGAAACCGCACAGAAAAAAGTTGAAGCTTATTATTTTGATACGCGTAAACAAGTGTTTGAATATGATCAAGCTCTTAATATGCAACGTGATGGTGTTTATGCGGAGCGTAAAAGAATTTTGCAGCAAGAATATTTACGTAATTTGTTAATTGATTATGCCGAAAGAAGCTTATACGATTTATGTGTTGGGATAAAAAATATTAATGATCCTAATACGTTAAAAATTATCCAGGATAAATTACAAAATTTATTAGGATTGCCTTTTTCTGTAAAACTTAATAATAATGCGAATGATTTTGATCAATATTTTGAATTTCTTCAACAACAAGTACAAATTACTTATGAAGTTAAAGTAATGGAAATGGAATCAATTGAACAAGGTTTATTACACGAAATAGAAAAAACTTTTATAATTCAACAAATTGATTATTCGTGGAAAGACCATTTGCAGAAAATTACTTTCTTACGAGACTCAATAAGATGGCGAGCGTATGGGCAAAAAGACCCTTTAACAGAATACAAAAAAGAAGCTTTTAACTATTTTACTTTAATGCTTGCTAGAATAAGGCATCGTGTAGTTTATTTTGTTTTACGTTCAAAAATTATTCTTCAATAAATTTTCAATTTTAATAAAAAATTTAATCTAAATTAGTTAATGTGTATTACAAATAAGCAAACTGTCAATTATGAGCTAGATTTTTTGATTTGTACACTTTTTGTTTTATCTTCTACGGATTTATTTTTTAAGGAACTTAATCTGAAAAGAGATATTCACTTTGGGTTTAATGGTAAAAATATCTCAGTCGAAAATTTTGATTCTTTTTATTCTTTATTAAACAAAATTACATTACGTCAATTTAGCTACATTTTAATCCGCCCTATTCTTTTTAAAAAATTACTTTCTTCAAAAGGATTCTCTTTACAAGACCATGAAGATTTAATGGCTCAATCCATTTTATTAAAAAAGTATTTAAAAAAATTTAGGGAAATTTATTATCGGTATTTTTTACGCAGTGGTAGAAATCAAATGGTACCATTATCAAATAAGGAAATTAATTCCTTTGCCTTAAAAAATTTATTTTTAATTGTGGGTATGTAGTAAATATTTTTGATAAATTGCATTGCAGATGAACACTATAGTTAGATATGCTTATTAATTTGATTAGTTTTTTAGGGGGATTTCTTATTTCCAGTATTATTGATACAAGCTTAGGTGAATTTAGTGAATGGGCTGTTGTAGGGTCTTCTTTAGTTGTTGCCTCTATCGAAATTTTTAATAAATTTTACTACTATCTTAATACTAAATTAAGTACTACGTTAGTACAAAACCAGTACCTAATCTCATTATTAGATTCGTTAAATTTTTTAAAAATTGGTATTATTTACGGTTTAATTGTAGACGCTTTCAAATTAGGGAGTTAAGTTAGTTTTAAACATAAATTAAAAAATTTTTAGACATATAATTATTTTTATAGGAAAATTATTATAGATATATATGATTACAGATTTCCAAATTTTTGGTGCGTTAATGGTTGCGCTAACTGCAGCAATCTTAGCGATTGGGTTAGGGCGTCAGCTTTACATTTAGAATGTTTTGAGAAATTTTATATTAATTCTATTAAACTTAAAAAAAAAACCTTTTTAATAAAAAGATAAGATAGTGGAACTACTATTCTTATCTTTTTATTTTTTATAAGAGTTGGCCGTAAGTATGAAGACCTTTTCCTAAGAAATTTACGCCTAGATAGCATATCCAAACTACTATAAAACCAAAAGAAGCAATAATTGCTGGCTTCTTTCCTTGCCAAGATTTTGTAATACGCGCATGTAAATAAGAAGCAAATACTAACCATGTAATTAAAGCCCATGTTTCTTTTGGATCCCAGCTCCAGTATGAACCCCAGGCTTCGTTAGCCCAAACGGCACCAGCAATAATCCCAATTGTTAACAATGGAAATCCAAAACTTATTGTCCGGTAACTAAGATTATCAATACTTTCAAGTAAATTAAGCCGTTTGTCAGGCGGAGTAACTTCTCTTAAATTATTTTCAGTAATTAAATTTGAATATTCTTTTAAAGAACCTTCTTCATAAAAGGCTGTTTCAGTTAAAGTCGGTTGGGTAAAATTTCTTCCATAAGAGTTACCCTGTAATACAACTTCTTCTTTTCTTCCGTTTGCTAAAATAAGAAAGAAAATACCTAGTAAGGACCCAACAATTAAACTTCCATAACTTAACATCATAACGGTCACGTGCATCATTAACCAATTAGATTTAAGGGCAGGAACAAGTGGCGAGGGTGCTTGCATACTTTCAGGTAGTGAAAGTCCTGCAAAACCTACAATAAAAAGTGATATTGGGTTAGTGATTGACCCAATAATAGAAGTTTGAGCTTTATTTTCGAGTATTATTGTTATGAATGTAATACCCCAAGCTAAAAAGAATAACGATTCATATAAATTGCTTAAAGGAAAATATCCATAGTTTAACCAACGTAAACCTAAAAGCGAAAAAATTAAACCGTTAGTTAACAAAGTTCCATAAAAGCCAATTTTTGCTAGAGAATTAATTTCTTTTGAAATAATACTGGCCCAATAAATTATAGTTACAATTAAAAGGATTAAAAAAATCCAATTATCTAATGACGATCCGATGTCCATTAATTTAAAGGATTAAGAAATTATTATTATTGTCTATTGTTAAAAAGGTTCGCTTATAGAAAACTACTAGAAGAGAACCCTTTATTTAAAGTTAATCCACTTCCTCTTGTTCAATTAAAACAAAGAATAAAGCAAAGCAAAGGCCAGGAAAAACTAGTGTAACAATTGGTGTTAAAATTGGGGGTAAAAAAGATGCTGTCATTACTATTTTTACTTAAAAAATTTAACTAGTATTATTATATAAGCATAATTGAAATATTTATTGCAACACTTTGGTAGGGAGGTCAGGATTAATTTTAAGCAGCTAAAATGAAGAGGTCATGTAAAAAGAATTGACAATGGGAACTCGGTATTGTTAATATCATAATACAAACTATGTTCGCGGGATAGAGCAGTTTGGTAGCTCGTCGGGCTCATAACCCGAAGGTCAATGGTTCAAATCCGTTTCCCGCTATACTTAAAATAGAAATGTACTTTTGTTTGAATTTCCGTATTTTATTTAATAATAATTGACAAAAAAAAAACAGAGGGTAAAACCCTCTGTTTTTTTTTCTAAGTCCTAGAAGACTAATTACGCTGCTACTGCAGGAGCAACTAGAGCTACTGGTAGAGACTCACCAGCTGCTAGATCTAGAGGGAAGTTGTGAGCGTTACGCTCGTGCATAACTTCCATACCTAGGTTTGAACGGTTAAGGATATCAGCCCAAGTGTTGATTACACGACCTTGTGAATCTACAACTGATTGGTTGAAGTTGAAACCGTTTAGGTTGAATGCCATTGTAGCTACACCCATAGCTGTGAACCAGATACCAACTACTGGCCATGCACCTAGGAAGAAGTGAAGTGCACGTGAGTTGTTGAATGAAGCGTATTGGAAGATTAGACGACCAAAGTAACCGTGAGCTGCAACGATGTTGTAAGTCTCTTCTTCTTGACCGAACTTGTAACCGTAGTTAGCTGACTCGTTCTCAGTAGTCTCACGGATTAGAGATGAAGTTACTAGAGAAACGTG
>Ga0209092_10002117_pt1 | contig 18565 bp, 20 predicted proteins | sample FraStrMetagenome_FD_187446 | JGI IMG/M metagenome (GOLD analysis project Ga0209092, IMG submission 187446) | Marine eukaryotic phytoplankton communities from Arctic Ocean - Fram Strait ARC3M Metagenome (SPAdes) (version 2) | ecosystem: Environmental > Aquatic > Marine > Oceanic | place: Fram...
GATCGACAAGCCAGCGGGCCTACTCGTGCACCGCACTCAACTCGATGCGCACGCCACTGAATTTGCATTGCAACTCCTACGCGACCAAATCGGCCAAGAGGTCTTCCTATGCCACCGGCTCGACCGAGCCACCAGTGGCATTCTGCTCTTCGCGTTGAATCGCGAAGCGCTCTGCTTTGCACAGGCACAATTCGCAGACAGAACCACTCACAAAGAATACCATGCAGTCGTGCGCGGCTGGGCAGCAGATGCCGGCGAGATCGACTACGACTTGCGCAGCGAGGAGCACCCAGCGAAATCTCAAAGCTCACAGACACGCTACACCTGCGTCAAGCGTGTTGAGCTAGCGTTACCTGTCAGCCGTTATCCGACCGCGCGATTCTCGCTACTTAAGCTGATCCCACTGACGGGCCGAAAGCACCAACTACGTCGTCACATGGCCCATCTTCGACACCCGATCATTGGTGACACCTGCCACGGCGACAGCGCCCAAAACCGCTTCTTGCGGCAACATTTCGGCCTGCAACGACTGTTATTAAGAGCGACTAAACTGGAAATTGACATGCCGAATTGCAGCACTCGCCTGCAACTGCAAGCACCGCAGGCATGTGAATTCAGTCAACTCGTCGAGGCGCTCAAGCTTTCGTAGCGCCGGCTTCGCTCGGCGAAGACAGCGCTATGATCCTCTGCTTGGGCAACGCGACCCTCAGCAGCTTACTACGGCAAGCATCCATTTCACGATCTAGGCAGCGTGCCTCATCGCTCGACAACGCATTTTCATTGAGCGCAACAAGGACTGGTCAGATCAGCTACAATTCGACCTCAGCGGAATCCCGCCACAGATGATCCAGGCGATACAAATCACGCATCTCCTCGGTTTGTAGATGAATCATGAAATCAAAGGCATCCACCACGATCCAGCCGCTGCCGACTTCGCGATCCTGCCCGAGCAGTTTCACTCCGGCCTCACTCAGCGCCTTGTCCAAGCCCGCCTTGATCGCTTTCACGTGGGGATTTGAAGTGCCTGTTGCCAGGATCATGTAATCTGTGATTGAGGAAGTCTCACGCACATCGAGCACGCGAATTGCTTCGCCCTTTTTATCATCGATTGCGGTTACCGCGCAGCGAATTTCGTCGAGCGTAGCGTTTGTTTGGTTCTGTTTTGAAGTGGCCATATAAATTCTTACTGCAAGTTGCTATAAAGCTCCTGCTCGGAAATGAAAGCCTGAACTGCATCTGGTAGCAAACCTTGTAACGATCGCCCCTCTCGGCAGCGCTGCCGAATCTCACTCGAACTGTCACCCATTAGCGGTGCCTTGATCATTTGATAGCGTAAGTTGGGGATCATTGCGGGGGAATCTAAATGCGATCCTGCTCTAGCTAACACTAAAAAAGTCACCCGCTCAGCTAATTCTTCAATTTGGTACCAGCGATCCAATTGTTCAAATTGATCCGCACCGACAATCCAGTACAGCTCGGTATCAGGATGGCCTGCAGAAAAATGGCGTACCGTATCAATCGTATAGCTCAGCCCACCCCGCTCTACTTCAGACTCATCCAGCTCGAAGCGCGCCTCGCCCTGCAGCGCAAGTGAGAGCATCTGTAAGCGCACAGCTGCATCCGTGAGCGGCGCGTGCGCCTTTAACGGCGACTGCGCTGCAGGAATAAACACCACTCGGTCCAGCTGCGCCTGCTCCAGCGCGTAACGCGCCACTTGCAGATGGGCACGATGCACTGGATCAAACGAGCCACCATACAGGGCGCAGCGCCTGAGTCTCTTTTTATTCACCAGACCTTTCATACTTTCAGCAGATTGTTTTGACCTTTAACGGATACTATTTGATAGCCTATGGTATAATTCATGAAGCGCAATATGCAAACTGACCACACCACGCCCACACACACATCCCTGGCCGAAACACTCGAAAGCGCCCTCGCCAGTGAACATCAAAGCGGCCCCTCGATCGGCGAACTCACCGACGCTGTCGGCGAAAAAGGCTTCGGTCTCGTCCTGGTACTGCTGTCACTCCCCAGCGCCTTGCCCGTGCCCGCGCCAGGCTACAGCACGCCGTTTGGCATCGTCATCGCACTACTCGCGCTACAAATGCTCATAGGCCGCCAAACTGTATGGCTACCCGCTCGCCTACAGCGCATCCGAATTAAACCGTCCCTGGCCAATAAGATGATCGGCGCAGCGACTAAATTTCTGCGTGCTGTCGAGCACCTCATTCGCCCTCGGCAGCAATGGATACGCGCCCGGCTCGGGCAATCTGGCCTCGCCATCGTCATCCTGATCATGGCCTGCTTGATGATGCTACCGATCCCGTTGACCAATACGCTTCCGGCCATGGTCATTTTTCTGATCGGCGTCGGCCTATCAGAAGAAGATGGCCTGCTCGCGATCGGCGCCTTCGCAGTCGGTTGCGTCGCGGTGGTGCTTTACGGCTACATTATTTACCTAGTGCTATCGCAAGGTCCGGAGGCGGTTGACGGGATCAAAGACTGGATCAAGGCACGCCTGGGAATGGGCGCATAAAAAAATCCCTGCTGAACGAATCAACAAGGATTTTTAAAATTGGTAGGCCCACAGGGATTTGAACCCCGAATGACTGCACCAAAAACAGTAGTGTTACCATTACACCATGGGCCTTTAAAGTTGGCGAAGAGTAGAAATGATTCCTCACTCGTCAAGCCCTCACTTTAATAATTTTCATAGTTTTTATATTCAATCGCAAGTCCTGAATTAGAGCAGCGACTTTGACAGCTATTTTGCGCTCGATTCTCAAATCCATGGGTTGACGTCTCAGTCAAAACAGCGTTTAAAACCGCTTTAATGGATGAAGTAGACCAAACTGGCCGAAAGCCGAAATATCGTCGTATTATATTAAAGTTGAGTGGCGAAGTGCTGCGCAACACCGAAGATGGTGATCCCATCGACGCGAAAATCCTCAAGGACATCTGTCAGGAAGTCAAAAAAGTCGCTGATATCGGCGTCGAAGTTGGCCTCGTGATTGGCGGCGGTAACATTTTTCGAGGCCTCAGTGGCGCAGAGATGCGCGGCGTCGATCGCACCACCGGCGACTATATGGGCATGCTGTCCACTGTCATCAACGGCCTCGCCTTTATGGACTGCCTCGAGAAGCTCGACGTCACCGTGCGCCTACAAAGCGCCATCCCGATGGATAAGCTCGCAGAGCCCTTTATCCTACGCCGCGCCACACGCCACCTTGAGCGCGGTCGCGTGGTGATTTTTGCTGGCGGCACTGGCAACCCCTACTTTTCAACCGACACCTGCGCGGCGCTCCGTGCCAGCGAGATCGGAGCCGACATGCTAATGAAGGCCACAAAGGTCGATGGCATTTACAACAAAGACCCTCACAAGCACGACGACGCCGTCAAATACGACCACCTTGAGTATATCGACGCACTGCGTGATCGTTTAAGCGTCATGGATTCCACCGCCTTCTCGCTGTGCATGGAAAACAAAATGCCAATCCTCGTCTTCAGCATGCGTGAGCCTGGCGCCATCCTCCGCGCAGTCATGGGCGAAGAAATCGGCACACTCGTTAATTAACACCTACACTTTTAAATAATTCAACACCGCTACAGATATGGAACCAAAAGACATCCTCAAAATGCTCGCTGCCGACCTCAAGAAAGCAGTTGATCATACACTCAATCAATTCGGCAGCCTACACACTGGCAAAGCATCCCCAACGATGCTCGATTCAGTCCGCGTGACCGCCTACGGCAGCACCGTCACACTGAAAGAGGTCGCTGCAGTCACCACCCCCGACGCCAAGACCATTATGGTGCAACCATGGGATAAGAGCGTGATCCGCGATGTTGAGAAAGGCATTCAAGAAGCCAATCTAGGCCTCAACCCGATGGTCGATGGTGGCATCCTCCGCGTCCCCATACCAGAACTGACTGGCGAGCGACGCCAAGAACTGGCAAAGACTGCTAGCAATATGGCGGAAGATGGCCGCGTGCGCGTGCGTCAAGCTCGGCGCGATGCACTCGACCTTTTTAAGACCGCGAAAAGCGACGGCCTTTCCGAAGACGATTTCAAGCGCTACGAAAAAGAAGTGCAAAAAGAACACGACGATTTCATCTCCGAAATCAACAAACAGCTTACGGCCAAGGAAGCAGACCTGAAGAAGGTCTAGCAAACAGCAGACAGCAAACAGAAGTCAGATAAACCTACATCTCTGACCTCTGATCTCTCTGTCCTCTGTTCTCTGCCCCCTGATCCCTGAAATGATTCCACTCCAACAGGCCAAACGCGTCGTCATCAAAATCGGCACCGGTGTCTTAACATCCGGTATCGGCGATTTGAACACAGCGCGCATTGAAGTACTTTGCCATCAAGTTAAAGTACTACGCGATCGCGGCATAGAGGTGATACTCGTCAGTTCCGGAGCCGTCGGCCTTGGTATGGGTAAATTGGCCCTAGAGCAACGCCCTAAAGATCTCGCGATGTTACAGGCCTGCGCCTCCGTCGGACAGACGATACTGATCAACACTTGGCAACAAGGATTCGACCCACATGGGCTCACCGTTGCGCAGATACTTCTCACCCGCGAAGACCTGCGCGCCAAGCACCGCCACACTGCGGTGTTTAATACCATTGAGCGATTGCTGGCCAATGGAACCGTGCCGATCGTTAACGAGAACGACACCGTCAGCGCCTCCGAAATAAAATTCGGCGACAACGACACACTGTCCGCGCTCGTCGCCAGCGTCACCAACGCCGATCAGCTCTTTATTCTTTCCAACATTCCAGGCCTCATCGACATGCAAGGCACCGGCGAAGTCGTGCCCTTCGTCAAAAAGATGACTTCCAACATCGAGGCAATGGCACAAGGCACCACTGACACGACCGCTGTCGGCGGCATGATAAGCAAACTATCCGCCGCCAAGATCGCCCATCGCGCAGGCTGTGGTGTTACCATCGGCAACGGCCAAGATAGCGAACTATTTAACAAGCTCCTCGCCGGCGAAAGCGTCGGCACCTACTTTGCGCCTAGCGCAACGCCAATCAAACCGCACAAACGCTGGATCGCGATTCAGGATCAAACCTACGGCACCGTTACCATCGATGCGGGAGCGGCGGCGGCGATTTTGAAATCCGGCAAGAGCCTACTCTCCGCAGGGGTAATCGACAGCGTTGGTGCGTTCAAAGATGGCGACGTCATCAGAATCCGCACTGCGGACGACACAATCATCGCCCACGGCCTCGCATCAATCGACGCTATCGATCTTTCCGCAATCATGGGCCTCCCCCCCGAAGCGATCAAAGCAACGTTCCCCGAGTTACACTCAAGCGTGATCGTGCACCGCGATCATCTAGTGCTGCTCGACTGAGCGCACACTTCTAGCCTTCAGGCGTTGACCTCAAAAAGAACCGCACCAATTATTGAGTGGTTTTCCGAGTGTGACACTCACTTCGGACTCATAATTCCTAGTCAATTGATAGGCCTGGTAGGCACTATACTTTTAAGTAGTTTGACTGTTCATCTCGAACATAAAAGGCGGCATGTGACTGCTGTTTAGCGCAGTCACATTAAGCGAGGAGCTTCAACCGGAACACACTTAGGGTCAAATTTCGACCATGCAAAAATCAAAAAAGCCGCTCCAAATAGGAGCGGCTTTAAATATACTCAGGGAGGGATTTGAACCCTCACGCCCTTGCGAGCACCACGACCTGAACGTGGCGTGTCTACCGTTTCACCACCTGAGCGGAAAGTCGAAGCTGGGAGAGAATGCGCGGCACGTGAGGCTGTCAACCATCAGATGATTAAAAATTACGCCTAAGCTCTTTGGGGGCAGCGACGGTGAGCTCATGAAGGGCATCGTTGCCCTCCACTGACGCGAACGACACGGAGGTCGTCCCTGCCGATGACCTATTTCGCAGCTGCCTTGGAATTGATAAAGGCGGCGACGTCTTTCATCGCTTGCTCATCAGCCAGCACCATCGACATTGGGCGCATTTGCATGCCTTCGATGTCTTTAGGATGCGTGCCACGCACGCCAGATTTATAATTCTGCAGCTGTCTGACGATATACCAGTCCTGTAGGTTTTGCAGCGCGGGTGCATTCATCAGCTCATTGCCCGCGCCATCTGGTCCATGACAAGCCGAACAGAGTGCGTAGCTCGCAGCTCCCTTGGCGACATCACCGCCGAGCGTCGCTAGCGGAGCAGTGACTGGTAGTTGTGCAATGTACGCAACCACTTCGTCGATCTTGGTTTCGTCAGCCAGTGTCATCGCCATTGCACGCATTTGCATGCCATGAGTATCATCTGGATGCGAACCGCGCACGCCTTCCTTATATTTAATTAACTGGCGTTTAAGGTACCAGTCATCTTGTCCCGCCAGTGCGGGTGCATTGAGTGCCGCGTTGCCTTCTCCCTCAGCTCCGTGACAGGTCGAGCAAATCATATATGCGGATTTACCGGCAGCGTGTGTAATCGGATCGACTGCGACTGCGGCGGCGGGAACCTCTACAGTCGTATCGTGGCTGGCATCTGCGACTCCTTCGTGGCTGGCATCTGTGCCATGCGGTGCATCCGAACCAAAAAGAACAGCCTGTAACGGCAAGAACAACATAAACGCCAATAGGCCGGTGAAGAAAATGAAGTTAAAGCCTACTAGAAGCGAGCAAAACGACTCGTCCGAGGCGCGGGTTTTAGGGTTTTTCGGTTGGTTCATAATGCTCTAACAGAAAGAAATTCAGTGGCATTCTGTCAAACACTATCCAGCTGGATCTGATGCCAAATCATGCAACAGAAGCCGCTCTACTAAGTAGTATTAACTGCCCCGAAGGCGCGTGCTGATGTAATTCTAATCTTGGCTATAAAAACAACCGCCGACTATATTGGATCTATGACACTTGAAGAACGGTTATCCTATTATTTAGATCAAACTCCACAGATTGATGAATCTGCATACGTCGCTTCCGATGCGATTGTCCTAGGAGCCGTTAGCATGGGTCAAAACACTAGTGTTTGGCATGGTTGTGTGCTACGCGCCGATATTAATAGTATTGAGATCGGTGAAGGCTCGAATGTGCAGGACGGCAGCGTCATCCACCTCGCGGACGACTATGGCGTAAAGGTTGGATCGTTTGTGACGATCGGCCACAAGTCGATGGTGCACGCCTGCACGATCGGCGATGAGTGCCTGATTGGGATGCATTCGACCATTCTCGATGGCGCAGTGATCGGCGCGCAATCGATCGTCGGTGCGGGCGCACTGGTGACCAAAGGCATGCAAGTACCAGCCGGATCGTTGGTGCTCGGTTGTCCAGCCAAAGTCGTACGGGCACTCAGCGAAGAAGAGCGCGCCGGTCTCAAAGGCATGGCGGACAAGTATGTGATCGTGTCCCGCGCGCACAAACAGCGCCAAGCCTCGAACGATTAATACCGTGCCATCAGCACTGCCGCTTATTTTTCAAGGCTGACATTTTAAGCTAATGCGCAGCGCGCAGCAGGAGCGTCTTCTGATCCGGCGGGCGCGGCACCGGTGCTGGGGGACCCTCAAGTGTGGTCGAGGTGGCTGCGAATCGATGAACAAAAAAAATCCCCCAAGCGAACTTGGGGGATTGATTCAAAAACAGTTGCTGAGTTGCACCTAGAAGGCAGCCGTCACACCCAACACAATCGCATCGGTAGTCGCGTCTTGGTCTGACCAAGATTCATCACTCGGGCCTGCAAAAGTGTTACCGCCACTCAAGAAGTTGAGCGGCACCCAACCATCGACGTGAATGTATTCAGCGAACAACTTAACGTTGGTATTCAGGAAATACGACGCGCCTAGGACTAGCTGGTCCTGCTTTTCCCACGGAGAGCCATCGTCACCGGCAATAAAGCGGCTGAACTCTGCAGATAACTCCACGTCATTCTTGAGACCGAAGTCAAAGCCGTAGCTGGCACCGAGGGTGAAGGTGGTATTTTTCTGCGCGGCAAATTCCGCAAATGCAGGATTAACAGGATTAAAAGTACCGGGCCACTCATCCAGCGTCTGTGCATATTCAGCGATCACATTCAGTTTGTCGCGGGTATACTTCAGATAAGCGGCAATGGCAGGATTGTCATCCGCGCAATCACCAAAGTGCTGTACGCCGTTCAGCTTACCTCTCGCTTTAGCAGCTGGAGTTTGCACAACATAATCCTGGCAATAAGCAGAACCGTGCTGGTAGCTAAGCCCTGCCAACAGCGAGCTGTCGTCATCGAACTCGAAAGTATAATTAGCATCGAGAGCGAAGTTATTTAACTTCGACGGCACGGCACTGCCGTTCACCGAGGTGTTGGCATTACGAAACTGTGCGCCACCTTGCACCGCCATGGCACGCAGGTTGAGATTATTGCCTGCATAGCCAACCTTGGCACCATAAGCGAGACCGGAAAATGAGTGCCAATTAGTCGAATTGGTAAACGGATTGACGGTGTCGTTGAGACCAAATGGAATGTCCATTTTGCCGATCGAGGCATAGAACGGCGAACTCGTCAGGTCACCATACAGCAAATAAGCACGGCGCATATTAACATTGTTGCGCGCTAAGCCGGTGATCGTCGATCCAGAGGCAAAATTCTGCTCAGGGTTGTACAGCAATTCGGTGTACGCGGTCAGGCGATCAGTCACTCGACCGGTGATCTGTAAACTGATCGAATGAATCACCGCCTCTGAGACCTCGTTGCCAAATTGATTGGCAGAGGTCGGATGGCGCATCAGCCAGCCGAATTTCGAATCGGTATTCGACTTCTGGTAATTGGTCAGCGCGGTAATGTTGCCACCGATGGTGACGCGGCTTTTCAAGTCGCCATCACGCAACGCCTCTAATTGGCGCAATTGCTTGGTGTTGGTATTTTCGGTGTGATCCAACACTTGATAGGTATACTCCGCGTTGGTCCCAATCAAACTCGCGAGGTCAATCGAGTCCGCGCTAGACTGCTCATTTCCCGCAACTCGGTTCTGTAAAGCAGACAGCTGAGCTTTGGCTTGCGTCGCTTCGGCTTCGGCGTTCAAGGTGCGCGTTTTAAGCTCTGCCACTTGCTTTTGTGTGGCTTTTAGCATCTCAAACAATTGCTCGTTGGTCGGCGCTTGGCCGAACACAAGCGCCTGGGCGCACAATGCACCAATTAATAGGGACATCTTTTTCTTCATTATTTTTTCCTTTATGGGGTTAAAAAAGCAAAAGAATCGCGAATTATGGGCGCGATAATATTAACAGATTTTGCGTAAATAAATATGGTATCAAGCAGTGTCTGATTGATATTAATTATTTGTCGATAGTGGATTTACCTATGTCGATAGTGAATTTACCTATGTCGATAGTGAATTTACTAATGGTAACACCCAATTATCGCGATTTTCCTGACGAGCAGTTTGTCGACGTAAGCGACTCATCGCTCGACAAGAATCAGTGCCTCTGAGCTTGCAATCCAGACTCAAGTCTTTCTCTTAGCAACTTGCTATTGAGACTTATTCTCATGCAATGCTCACCCATGCGTTTAGATCAAATTAACAAAGACGGAACTTTTCGAGTCACGAAAGTGAACTGCGAGAACGAGAGTGTCGCCCGATTGATGGCGATGGGCTTGTTGCCGGGGCAAGAGGTTCGCCTCACGCACGAAGCACCGTTGGGCGACCCGATCGCAGTGGTCTTTCAGGGCTGCCATATGAGTCTACGCTTAAAAGACGCAGCCGAGGTCGAAGTGGAGAAGATTTAGTATGCCCGAAGCACCGTCAGAATTTCGCGTCGCGTTAATTGGTAATCCCAACACCGGCAAGACCTCGCTTTTTAATGCGCTCACTGGCATGCGTCAGCGTGTCGGCAACTACTCAGGCGTCACGGTCGAAAAGAAAATCGGCCGTTGGGCACTGAACCGCGACCAGGATGTACATTTGATCGACCTGCCAGGCACCTATAGTTTGAGCGCCAGCTCGCTGGACGAGCGGATCGCAGTGGATGTCTTGGCTGGGCGTGTCGATGGCCACCCTGCCCCCGATCTAATTATCGTAGTGGTGGATGTGGAGAATTTGCAGCGCAATCTGTTCCTCGCCTCACAGGCCTCCGAGTTAGGCGTTCCAATGGTGATCGCGCTGAACTGCTGGGACATTGCGGAAAAGAAAGGCCTACAGATCGACTGTAAACTACTCGAGCAACGCCTCGGCGTGCCGGTCGTGCCAACGGTGGCGACACGGAGTCGCGGCACCGAAGAGCTGGCCCGCGCGGTCGAACATGCGATCAAGACCAAAGCGATGATGATGCGGCCCATATGGCCGGAAGCGGTCAAGACTGCGGTGCAAAAGCTGCACGACGAATTTATCAGTAAACGCGGCGAAGCATTGCAAGTCGGCGAATTACAACGCCTCATTTTTGACCGCAGTAGCGCGGTGCGAGAACGCTTACAAACCCCGCAGTCTGAGTATGAAGGGATCATCAAAGATGCCCGCGACCAGCTCTACAAAGATGGCTTCAACCCTGATGCGGCAGAGTCGATCTTACGTTTTCGTTTTCTAAATCCCCTACTCGGCGACATCATTGAGCGCCAAGCAGCTCTGAAAAAGCGCACTACCACCGAAAGTATCGATCAACTCTTACTGCACCGCTTCTGGGGCCTGGTGGTGTTTGTCGGTATGATGTATGTGGTCTTTCAATCGGTCTATACATGGGCGGGACCGTTCATGGATTTGATCGAAGGCGGCACCGGTGCGCTGCAAAATATTGCTTCCGACGCGCTGACTGGAACTCCGATGCTACAGAGCTTGATCGCCGATGGCATCATCGGCGGAGTCGGTGCATTTGTGGTGTTCTTACCGCAGATTCTGGTACTATTTTTGTTCATCTCATTACTGGAAGAATCCGGCTACATGGCGCGCGCGGCGTTCTTGATGGATAAACTATTTCATTGGTGCGGCTTAAACGGCAAAAGTTTTGTGCCGCTGCTCTCCAGCTACGCCTGTGCGATCCCTGGCATTTTAGCGACACGTACGATCAGCGATCCCAAAGCACGGATGATTACCATCTTGATCGCACCGCTGATGAGTTGCTCGGCGCGCCTACCGGTTTATCTACTTCTGATCGGTGCGTTTGTGGAACCGCGCTACGGTCCAGCAGTCGCAGGTGCGACATTGTTTGCCATGCACTTCGTCGGCGCGATCCTCGCCGCGCCGATCGCGTGGTTACTCAATCAAACACTCAATCAAGGCCAACAGCCAAAACCATTCCTGATGGAGTTGCCGCCCTATCGTGCACCGCGCTTCAAGACGATGACCTGGCGCATGTATGAGAGCGGCAAAGAATTCATTATACGCGCAGGCACGGTGATCTTTGCGATGACTGTCATCATTTGGGCGCTGCTCTATTTCCCTCGCTCTGCTGAGGTCGAAACAACCGTCACCGAGTCCTACCAGGCCGAGTTGGGCGCTATGGCAATTCAGCATGACTTAAACGAACAAGAGCTCAGCAAGCGCATCGATGCGGCATACTTGGAACAGAGCTACATGGGACGATTCGGGAAGTTTGTGCAACCCGTGTTTGCTCCTGCTGGCTATGATTGGAAAATCACCGTCGGTGTGTTGGCAAGTTTTCCCGCCCGCGAAGTGATCATCTCGACACTTGGCATTACGTATGCTCTGGGTGGCGAAATCGATGAGGAGTCCAATGACCTACGCGACACACTCACTCAGGCAAAATGGGAAAGCGGTCCACGCGCAGGCGAGTCGGTGTTTAACATTCCAGTGGCCCTTTCGATTATGGTGTTCTTTGCTCTTTGTATGCAATGCGGTGCGACACTCGCCGTAATCGCCAAAGAGCTGAATTGGAAGTGGGCGATCGGAAGCTTTTTTACGCTCACCGCGGTCGCCTGGGTTGCGGCTGTACTAACCTACCAAATCGGCATGTTGTTTGCATAAAGAGGCATTCGCTACTAGGCTTTTTTAGTACACCCATCCGATTCCCTTAATACTTAGCTTGAGTTTACGATTCAAAATCGCGGGGTAAACCCGCTCGCTACAACATCACCAAGATTCGCGGGGTGAACCCGCTTGCTACAACATCACCAAGATTCGCGGGGTGAACCCGCTCGCTACAACATCACCAAGATTCGCGGGGTGAACCCGCTCGCTACAACATCACCAAGAATCGCGGGGTAAACTACTTTACTGGAACAACTGGCTTTATATTAAGACAGAACATCAGATATACGGATACTTACCTTCTATGAAATACCTCGAAATTATTCTGGTCGGCTTGATTCTACTCGGCGCGGTGTTCTATTTGCACAAGACCTTCTTTCCAAAAAAGAAAGGTGGCTCCAGCTGCGGCTGCGGGACCTCGGAGTGCAAAGTGCCGAAGGCCACGATCGAGATGCACAAGCCCCCCTCCTGTTAGCCAGTTTGAGCCAAGACAGATGTTGCCCACACTATTAGTTGATTCCTGCCACGACCTCATCAACCGAGGGGTCGATCAACTCGACATGCCAGTCGGGATCGTCAGCCATATTTATAACGATCTATACGAGATCGTCACGATTAACAGTGAGATGGACGAGTTTATCCAAGGAGCCGTCTTCCCACTCAGTAATACTTATTGTCGGGATGTCTATCGCACCGACAAAACGATCGCGATCACCGAAATCGATCATGTTCTAGGCATGCAACTCCACCCTCTTTATGTAAGCCTGCCAGTTGAAGCCTATATTAGCGCGCCGATTCATCACAACGCCAGCGTCTGGGGCACAGTCAACTTTACCTCTGCCAAGATCCGCCCAGCTTTCACCAAAACTGAGATTGAGCTCGTCGAACAGTATGCAGGGACGATCAGCAAATGCTTGACTGAGATCGATCTAGTCTCGCGAGCTCCTTGGGACGTTTAAATAAGCAAGGCCAGGCTGCCCCAGTCGGCAGCTTCGAGGCAAACAGCTCCCACTCTACAAAGACAATTCACCTAGCCACCGATACACGCCTCGCGGAGTCTCAACTATTCTGCAGGAAGTATCGCTATTTCTGCTTTAACCAGCCCAGCGCATCGGCAATCTCACGAAGCTCCTTTGCGGGCTGATAATCTGCTGGAATGATGTCGAAACGCTGCAAGTAAGACAGTGCTTTGTGCAAGTTTAGGACTTCCTGACGACGTGACTCTAGCTCCTCAGTGGAGAGAACTTTCAATTGCTCTACTGATTTTGAGACTTGTCGATTACACTCAGCCGATGCTGCAGAATCGATAGCATACATCTGTGCCTCCAGCAGGCGCATCGTTTGATCCATGCCTTGCATGTTGGCAGCGCTGGCACGCACTTCGGCTCCGATTTCGGCACGCTTGGCAGCGGTTGCCGCTTCGGAGATTCGACCATCGGTGCCGCCATCCGCAGGACGTGGACGCAGTGGGCGAACCCAAATATTTCGAAAGCGGACAGGATTACCATGGTCTTGCAGGGACAATGAGCCCAGTTCAGGATACGGGCGAGTCAGTGATTGACGCTTCTTATGGCCACCGCCGCCATCCAGCGGCGTGCTGTCTTGCACGACGACGCCATTAACGAGGACCGTCATCGAACCTTCATCGAGCGTCACCCCGTCGCGCACAATCGGACGACGGTAAATAATATCATAGCTCTGCCATTGGCCCGGTGCCCGCAGCGCATTGACCGCCGGCGGCATGACTCCATAAACGGCACCTGCGGAGCCATCCGGATAAGTGGGGTTATTAAAATTATCGAGCACTTGCACTTCGATGCCGCCCGGTAAGAACACACCGCTATTGCCACGCTTCTGCCCCTCTCCAGGCAGCTGCTGCGCATGCGACCATTCGATGTGCAACTGGCAATCGCTAAACTGCTCTTTAGTCTGAATATATCCGGCGCCGCGGACAGCTAACAGATAGCCATCTTGCACGACCCAATCGGATTTGCGCTTTTTGTCGGGCCTTGCATGCACCCAATTTTCAAACGAGGCCTCAGTGCCATCAAACAGCACCACCGCATCCGAGGGCGCGCCGCCGACTATCTCAGCGGGCTCCACCCGAGGTGGCTGCGGACGATTCTCATCGTGCACTGCCCATGGATGGTTGGCGTCTGGTGCATCGCCATAAAAGGCTGCGCTGGCTGAATGAACCAGACAAACAGCTGCGAATAGAGTGAGTGAGCAAGATTTCATACTTAAAATAATTTTCAGGGATTAAAATGCTGCGAGTGAATTAAGTCCAGAGGTCTTGGCCTGCTTCCCAGCCTGCACGAGCAGGCTCTTTGACAAAGACATTCAACTCAGGACGATTGGTGATGCGCATGTTTTTAGAGTCCCACTCGATACGACCACCGAAGCGCTGTGCGAGCACGCCGAGGAGAGCGACTTCGCTCATCGGAGCTGCGTAATCAAAATTGGAACCGCACTCAGGGCCATCGCCCTTGATCGCACGCACCCACTCCTGATGCGGACCGCCTTTGACACGATCATATGTCTCAGCCACACCACCGTTTTCCTTAAACTCAACCATCTGCTCTTTCACGCTAAAGCGAGGGTTGTTGGAACGTTGATCCAGAAAGGCATTGCCCTTATCCGCATACCAGAAGGAGCCTGAATTCGGAACCTTGCCCCAGCCCCAGTCGTCGGGTGATTTAATCGGTGTGCCGACGCCGGGCGCACCATCAGACCAAGTCATCGAACATGCCGCCTTGTTACCACGCGCAGGAAAATCGAAACGCACGACACTATAGTCAGGGATCATTCCCTCCATCGCAGGGCCACGCTCGACACATTCGATCACGGTCGGCTCATACAGATCAAGCACCCAGACCGCACCATCGCCTATATGGCAAAACCAATCACCAAATTGCCCCGTGCCGAAGTCGTTAAACCCGCGCCATTTAAGTGGATGATACAACGAATTAAAGGGACGCTCCGCGGCAGGCCCTAACCAGAGATCCCAATTGATATTAGCTGGAATCGGTTCTGCCGGCAAAGGCATGGACGCGGGCTTTTTAAAATATCTGCCGTTCCAATTGGGACCAGGGAAGCCCATATGGACTTCGCTCACTTGGCCGAAGCAATCTGCTTCATACATCTCACGCATCTTACGAATGCCGTCGTAAGTGTGACCTTGATTGGCCATATTAGTGATCACCTTATATTTGTCTTTAGCCTTACGCAGGGTGCGTGCTTGCCAGATATTGTGCGTCAGAGGTTTCTGTGTGCAGACGTGTATGCCGCGTTCCATACAGGCGAGTGTCGCATTAAAGTGCATATGGTCGGGGGTGTTGATACAGACGCCGTCGATGTCTTTGCCGAGCTTATCGAGCATCTCGCGGTAGTCGGCAAACTTCGGCACATCAACTGCCCATGGTTTCCTGGGAAACTTGCGACTATCAATGTCACAGAGCGCGACGACATTTTCGCCTTTGCAACCACCGTAAGCCATATTGGCAATGCCACCGGCACCAATGTGTGCGATGTTTAGTTTACTATTCGCAGACGGGCCTGATTGACCGATCGAAAATCGAGGAAGAATGAATGCACCCGCACTGGCGGCCGCTGCGGTTTTAATAAAGTTTCTACGTTGCATGAGGATCTGGTGTTGGGAATTGAAAAAATTACTTAATTTCGCGAATACGAATGTTGCGCCATTCGATTTCGACATCGGCCACTTTGTGCGAGTGCACTTGTAAGCCGATCAACCCACGGGGGAATCGTTCGAAGCTTTCTGGGTCATCTAGATCCGCGATCTGTTCACCATTGAGCGTTGTTTGGATACGAGACCCTTTTGCTACAATACGGTAGTGATTCCACGTATCGTTTTTAAATACACTGTGCGCATTGACCTTGGGATCTTTCGACTGCGGCTCGGGCGAGCGCCAACCGCTATACGCCTCGCCATAAATATAACCCGCCTGACCGGGGCTGTGCTCGATTTCGACCTGCGGGCCTTGCACGTGGCCTTTGGCAATATCATCGTTCTGTAATGAACGGATCTGCACGCCGGAGTTGATCGCACCGCACTTCACCTCAAATTCGAGTTCAAAATCGCCGTAAGTCTTGTTGGTGCAGAGAAAGGAATTGGGGCTCTTCAACACCGAACGTCCCACGATCACACCGTCGCGCACTTCATACGTGGCGGTGCCATTATTCTGCGTCCAACCATTCAAGGTCTCACCGTCAAACAGCGACTGCCATTCATCGCTACCACAGCACGGAGCAACATTCGGCATTTCAAGCTTAGCGCTCGGTGTGGTGTCAGCCTTCAGATCGCCAGTCGCAAATTGGATGCCTGCGAGATAGTGCTTCAACATGAGTGGGTTCGAATAGATCTCATGGTTATGCCCTAGGCTGGTGTAGAACACGCGTCCTTTACCGACCGACTGCACCCAACAGACTGCATAATCGCCATCCTCACGGCCAAGCTTTCCCCTTGGCGCATCACTACGCGCCGGATCTAAATGCAGCAGCACACGGAGCTTATCTCGGGAATAGGGCTCTGGTCTAAACTGATAAATTTCATCCTTAATACGGAAGTCCTTCATCCCCTCGAACACTGGCTTCATGATCGCGTGCTCACCGTCTTCAACCACGATGGTTACGTTCATATTTTTAGTCCAAGGATGCCCACTGAAGTAGCCGCCCATCGCTTCGCCGTAGGCCTTATGACCATAACAAGAATCGGTAGCCGCGTGGATACCAACCAGTCCCCCGCCCTGCTCCACGTATGCGATCAAATTATCCACTAAGCGATTATGACGCACTTGTAACCACGCCCAGTCTTCATCTGAAAATTCCTTGCGCTGCTTCTTATTAGGCATGAAGAAATCTTGAGTCGGGCTGAGTAAGATCACCGCATCGAAGTCGTTCAGCGCTTCTGCTTCGAAGTTGGCGGGATCGTCACTGACGATTGCTTGGTAGGCACCAGTGGCTGCGCCGAGTTGCTCTAAGGCTAATTTACCTGTAGGAATGGAGCCGTGACGATAGCCTGCGGTGGCACTGTAAACCAGCAAACGACGCGCTGCTTTTGGAGCGATAATCGCAGTTTGCGGAAGCGCAGCTTCGATCGCCCGCAGATGATGCGGCGCAACTGGCTTATCGTTAAAGGTCGGCACCCAATTGGACGCCGCACTGAGCGAGCACGTCAACAGAAGCGAAGAAAGAAAAATCGAGGTATTCATTGGAGTATCGAACAGAAATAAAAAACGAGCCTGTCCCAGATGTTCAGCTGAGGCAGACTCTATTAAAAACTAGGCTTCGGCCGTCGGTTCGGGCGGCTTGCGCTTAACTGGCTTCGACTCAGCATCGACATCCATCGCGGAGCGAATGTCTTGTTCGATGCCGGACGTGGCTTTCTTAAATTCGCGGATCGATTTGCCCGCTGAGCGAAACAGACCAGGCATGCGCTTTGCGCCGAAAAAGAGCAACACGATCCCGCCGATCATGACGATCTCGGGTGTATTCAGATTTTGGATAAATGCGAATGTATGTAAATTCATAATGTTCCTTTCAATTTACTGCTTTTCTTGATCGAAGGCGGCATCGAAGGCGACGTTGCTCGGAGCGAAGTCCAGGCTACGCGTAAAGCGGCAGGCCTCGGCTCCACCATGAAAACGATCCATGCGGGAATCTTCCCATTCGATCGAGAGCGGGCCATTGTAAGCCACGTCATTCAGCGCGACCATGACCTCCTCGAAGTTCACATCGCCACGACCCGGTGAGCGGAAATCCCAATAGCGACGCGCGTCGCCGAACTCAGTATGACCACCGAATACGCCAACGTCGCCGTTGCCGTGCCCCCACCATGCGTCCTTGACGTGCGCGTGGAAAATATAAGCCCCGAAGTCGCGAATAAATTTCACGTAGTCCACGCCTTGATAACCGAGGTGACTCGGGTCGTAGTTGAATCCAAAACGTGGATGATGGTTGATCGCTTCGAGCGCGGTGGCCGCGCTGGCGATATCGAAGGCGATTTCAGTCGGGTGCACTTCAAGTGCGAAATACACATCCTCTTGCTCAAACACATCGAGAATCGGCGTCCAACGGTCGGCGAAGTCTTGAAAGCCTGCCTCGATTTGACCGGGCACGATGGGCGGAAAGGAATAAATCAGGTGCCAAATTGAAGAACCAGTAAAGCCGTTGACCACCACACGCTCTGGTGCACCACCTGGTTTGGCATCGAAGAATTTACGGGCCGCACGAGCGGTATCCTGCATTTCTTTGGCTGCGCGCTGACGCACACCTTCTGGCTCGCCGTCGCCGTAGATTTCAGGTGATAGAATCGCCGCGTGACGCGCGTCGATATTGTCGCACACCGCTTGGCCGACGAGGTGATTTGAGATCGCGTAGCAAGTCAGACCATTCGCTTTCAGCAACGCCCATAAGTTTGAAATGTAATCCGGCTCATTGAGCGCAGCCTGCACATTGAAATGATCCCCCCAACAGGCGAGTTCGACGCCGTCGAAGCCCATCTCTTTAACTTTGGGCGCGAGTTCAGCGAATGGTAGATCGGCCCATTGGCCAGTGAAAAGTGTGACAGGACGTGACATGATTGAAGAGTTGTTGGTTGGAAGTTGTTAGTTGAAAGATTG
>Ga0209092_10002119_pt1 | contig 18548 bp, 16 predicted proteins | sample FraStrMetagenome_FD_187446 | JGI IMG/M metagenome (GOLD analysis project Ga0209092, IMG submission 187446) | Marine eukaryotic phytoplankton communities from Arctic Ocean - Fram Strait ARC3M Metagenome (SPAdes) (version 2) | ecosystem: Environmental > Aquatic > Marine > Oceanic | place: Fram...
TATTTCATCATCGATCGCCAAATATCCAACACCCATCGCCAAATAAAACCAAATATCCAAACAGTAATTTAGTTTTGCTTCCGTTATTTCGACAACAGTCAACATCTTCTAACATGAGTAGGCTAGTAAATTAATGAGATTTATCTGTTTGATGGATTGAATTGATTTGTGAAGCTAACGGATAGATTTGCGTTCCGATAGCACGTCATTGGTTGTGATAATTGTTTGTAACCGTCAGGGCAAGAACACACTTTCGCACAAGTAATGACGAGAGATTATGATTATGTAAGATATAACTTGGACGAATCCTCCGATGATGAGCAGGAGGATGATGTTTCGTAAAGTAATCGGCATAGTCGTTCTCTCCTTCGTCCTAAAAATTCTAACATCCTGTCTGAATGATCGATCACGTAACCTATTAAAGCGCATATCCCACGTTTTCGACTTGCGCTGTTTGATGTTGTCATAAACGAAACTGTAAGCAGTGAAATTTTCTGTTTTTAAAGGAATTGGGTTCTACTTGTGGCCCATAGCTTCCAAGATACGTTTAATTACAATTGCATGTTGAGCACTGTGAAGAGTTCCAGCTGTTTCGGACGAATTGTTTACAAGTTACAAGAACTGCACCATTAAGAATGTAATGTGTTGACTGAGGAGAGCCCAAGTAGAAGACCTGAGGTTGTACAAAGTAAGCGGCATCTGAATCAACATATAGCTGCATATCGCAAGCATGAATTCTGATTTTCGCATTCTGATAGGTGACCACATAGTCAAGTAGCATGTTACAGCGTTGTAGTGTATACTTTGTAGCTTGTGATTGTTGGGCACCAATATCGTTCAGAGCTGCTGGTAGAATCGCACTATCAATAGTGCGAGCGTAATACAAAAGAGAGCCAACAATGTTCTTCCCCTGACGGTAACAAACAATTATCACAACCAATGACGTGCTATCGGAATGCAAATCTATCCGTTAGCTTCACAAATCAATTCAATCAATCAAACAGATAAATCTCATTAATTTACAAACCTACTTGCATGCTTTGGCGGCATCACGCTATCGATATTTTTTTAATTGTATACTTATTTGTTAACTTCTACTTTTGTAGGTGCTATTGAGCAATGGCGAGATAGAAAAAGAATAACTACGAAAAAATGAAGCTATATTAGAAATAATCAGTGCTGAATACGTGGTCTACTGAAAGCGTATGGGGAAGGGGAAGGTAAATTTATTTATTGCATCCTAGAAATTTTATTTTTGGCGTGAATGCCACATACCACATAGGTATACATGTACCGGGTATATAGTATATATTGACCTATCTTCACTACGTTTTTAGTATTAAAGACAGTAAGGAGAGTAAAGATAGATAAGTGAGCCTTAGAATAGAATTTAGAATTAGGTTATTTAATGAGTCAGGATTCCATGTGAAGATACGACGTGTAGCAGGATACTGCACTCTTCCCTTCTGTGATTGAAAGTTATTCTTTGAATGGCGATAATCGTCTGATGTTGATTCTTTCAAGCACATTATTTCGCCGTTGTAAAGCAACAGTACCATTAGTGTAAACTTGAACAATAGGAAAAGGACCTTCAGCTGGAGCTTCCATTTTTCGTTGTCCTTTATTCTTTATCAATACCTTTTGTCCCACTTGATAATCATAGTTCCATCTTTTCTTGTTTTGTTTGATAAGATTTATTATATTTGTATTTTTCTTTGTCTCATATTTAGGTCACTGTAACTACGTTTTTAGTATTAAAGGAATTAGAGTAAAGATAGATAAGTGAGCCTTAGAATAGAATTTAGAATTAGGTTATTTAATGAGTCAGGATTCCATGTGAAGATACGACGTGTAGCAGGATACTGCATATATACTGGTCATCAGACATGTACGTATACAAGTACTTTATGTACTCTATTGGCTAATGACTAATGACCCTTGACTCGAACATACAACATGTACCCCAAAAGAGATCCAACAAGCCAGAAAGTGCCACCTTCCTTGATACATCATATGTTAGATCATAGATCTTTCAAGTTTCAAGTTCAAGTTCGTTGAGGCAAAAGTAATTTACTTAGATTGTGGGAATCGTGGTTATTTGCATTACGTTTTCTTCAGCAACATTATCTATTATCCCTTTAGCTGAATTCTTGCCAAGAGGAGCATTCATCCTTTAGCTGTCACACAAACTAGTTCTACGTAAGATTCAACACTTAAAAATATCATGTTTCAAATGTTTTGGAATACGTCTAAATCCACCGAAGATGCGGCAGTAGTATCATCGAAGGAAGATGCCCCGGAACAAATCAGCTCAACCTCTTCCTCTACGTACGAGTATATGCATTGGGAGGAAGAAGGTGCGGAAGACGACTCATTTCTATCAATGCATGAATCGGAATCTCCAATGACTACCGATGAATCTTCCAAAGATCCTTCCCTCAGTAAGATCACGTCATCGGTCATCGAGAACATCACAAGATTATTTTCGTTGTGTTGGCCTTTCCTAGGTGACTCAAAAACTGAGAACGCGAAAATGAATACTATTGCAGAATCTAGCAAAAAACAATGTGTTTATATCTGTCGGTACGGGAGGACAGAGTTTGCTCTGGAGGAAGGTGTTGGGCCATTTGATTGTGAGTTTACGCTGACACATTCAAACTTGAAGTTGATGTATTCTTTTGACCTTATTTTTACTTGCCCTTCAAATGACTTGTATGATTTACAGCCGATATTTCGTCCAGTGATGGTATCGATGGAGCACGCTGTATCGGCGAACGTCTGTCGTCCTGCTTGCAGGAAGACGAAGTTCAACCAGTACGTATCTTTGCATCTCCCTTCCTTCGTGCCACTCATACAGCGCACTGGATAGCAAAAAAACTTGGTCGGAAAGTAAGCATAGAGTGCGGCATAATGGAATGGATGACCTCAGATTTAATTGGCGAAGATCGATATACACCTCGCACGGTTTATGAATTGAGGAAACTATACGATACTGTTGATACAAAATACAAGAGTGTCCTCGGGCCAAGATATTTCGAAGACAGATGGGAAGACGAACAGGACTTGTACATGAGGGCTATGCATGTTATGAGAAGGTTGATTCGTGATGCGCGTGGAGACAGTATATTGATTTGTTCGCATGCGCCATGCGCCCAGGCGCTAGCGTTGGCACTAGAAACGAGGAGGGGAATGCGACCAAATCCTTCTAAATCAAAGATCGGCGCTTGGCCATTGGGTGGAATTACCATGTTTTCTCGCGAGTTTGACGAATTAACTGGGCAATACAGTGAATGGAAAATGGAATTATTATGTGACACTAACCATATGCCAGGTGCTTATCGTGGTGGAATGATGGCATGGTCGTTGCCTGACTTTACTTCATAGAATGCTCTCTGTTAGTTATCGTGACAAAACTTGAATCCCTTGCAAATGTTCTAGTCTCGGATATTTGAGTCGCTATAATTTTCATTTACATATTTCATTTAAATACACAAATCAATAAGGATTATTATTGAAAACAAATTGGTTTTGTTATTTTAAATTCGTCAGCTCGATCATCCCAGATCTTACGTATTCCCTGAATTTTTCCTGAACGAAAAAAATGATCTTTATCTAGAAGGTAACATGGTCGACAAAAAACTTTGAAAAGATAACGTGAACTTATCCTCCATACGGGATCAAGCGACACAGCAACCTTGACCTCGAGCGATAAGCATGGTCTCAATTTGAGAGGTGATATCAAAAACAAACTTTTCCAACATTAACTGAACTCATCATTCGTACAGGATTAAGCGAAATAGTATCCCAAACTGTGATAGAAGTGCGACATAGATGATTTGATCAGCTTAGGAACTATGGTCTCTACACATACTTTTCATATTCTTAATCATGCTGTTGCTGATTAAACAGTAGTTTACAGCCTTCTCTCTGAAACCTTGCTTGGTAAACAGTCCTCCGTTAACGTTGCCTGTTGTGAACTCAATACTGAAGCTGACATGTACTTCTTACAAAGACCGATCACAAATACAGTTTACGTAAATCAGGCCCATACGAGTTGATCTTGAAGAGAATTCGGAGAGATTTTGGCATTTCCGGTCAGAGAATTAGGATGAGGAATACGTGTACAGCAGTTGCAGTTGCAGCTTGTCGTTCAGGTGATGCTCACAAGATTATTCATTTTTGTAGTTTCGATAACACGTGATTCCGTCACAACAATTCAAATGATCCTCATCATGAATATAATTCATCCATTCGAAAGCGAATTACCACTGAACATGTTCATGACGTACAAGGCAAATATTCTTTTTTGGTCATAAAAAATTGTAAAAATAACAAAAATTGTTTACCCGGTACCGGTACACATCATATCAGAGAACGTATATTTTTTGAAGTTGAACGCCTTTTCTGTATTTTTCCATATTCAATTTTTTTTTCGTAATATAATGTATGCATGTGCATGTGCATGTGCATGTGCATGTGTGCAATTCAAAAGTATCTATTTATATTCGCATAAAATATTTTTCACCCGACAACCTCGATTGATGATTCCACCTCGACCATCCTTAAAAGAATTCATATATCGAGAGATGCTCGCTACACGCACGTACAGTGAGTTACAGAGTAAAAGTGCATGGAAGTACTAGCGCAAGTGTGTTTCACATGCGAACGCGAGCGAGTTACTGCTTGCAAAAAATGGATTTTGTCATTTGACTTTTGTTCTCTCTCAAATACATGTCCATTTTCATCTCTCTCCTTTAAGGAACAGATTCACCATCCCTTTCCGAGTAAGGACGACGAATACAAAATAAGCGTGATCACCGTTTGACAACAATTCGCAAGTGAACTCTAAAGTGTCAGAAAATATGTCAGCTAGAAATCGCAGAGGTGGCAATGCCGATTCAGGAACGACCAATGCTCAACAGGTTGAACCTCGACCCCTGCAGATGGGAGCCAAAGGGGCATACATCGTACGTCTATTGATGGTCGGGGATTCTAGTTGTGGGAAGACTTCTCTCGTGCTCAGGTTCGATCAAAATGTGTTCAGCACCAAATTTGTTACCACAATTGGCGTGGATTATAGGGATAAAGTGGTTAAGATCGAAAATACGCCCATGAGGTTACAGTTGTGGGATACTGCTGGGCAGGAGCGATTTCGTAGTTTAACGTCTAACTTCTTTGGTAGAGCGGACGGTTTTGTTTTGTGTTATGACCTTACCAATCGACCCAGCTTTGATCATGTCATTGGATGGATGCGAGACATTAAGACAAAAGCGCCACCGGATTGTGATATAGTTTTATGTGGTAATAAATCTGATTTGGATCAGGATAGAGTTGTTTCGACTGAAGAAGGTATGCAACTTGCGGATGAGTACGGTGTGCAGTATTTTGAGACCAGTGCGTTGACTGGTGCAAATGTTGAGTCTATGTTCATCAACTTATCAACTACAATTAAACGCCGAAGAATCGACGTTGGAGGGAGCGGTAAGTCATCATTTGGAATTTATACAGATGTATTCTATTGTTCAGATCTAATACTTTTTTATGTAGAAAATAATGAAAACGATCTTAATACAAATTCAAATACTGTCAATCTTGGAGAATCTGGAGGGGGAGCTGGTAATTCACGACCGTCATTGAACAACTGTTGTTAACTTAGGATATTTAGATCGATTGTATAGGAAAATGAACGTAATGCAAGGAGATCAGTAACTTTTTTATTTTCTTGATTTCATTTTTTTTCATTATTTATATGCATATTAGTGTATTGGTGACTTAAAAAAGATTAAACATTTTTGTTAATCGGAAAGAGGAAGCTCTCTTTGTTGGCATTGTGAATGGTTCTACTCGTATGTTGGAGAATATGACTGAATTTTCATCTGCAACGTCTTAATTTTCATTTATGTTGAAGAATTGATTTCCTTGATTGATGCGTTGATATATTAATCTTTGCTCCACCTTATTTTTTTATGGATAGAATTTCTGTATTCCGCTTCTAAGGAGGATAAAGTTTCTATTCGTTTTGCATAAAAAATATTTATTCCCACTGTTTGACTCTTGTACAAACACGTAATTGATTCTGCACATAGCTTCTTTTTCCTATGTAATGTCCACGAAAAAATCCCTAGAGATCTAGTAGCGAGCTTCATTCTACAATCACTTAACCTATAGCTTGCACCTCTCCTATTTACGTTACAAATCTAATAATGGTGTATGCAAGTTTTATCCTGGTACTGTTACATACCTTCACGAAGTGTGTGCTCCCTGCAATATTTCATGGAATTGCGTTACATGTACCATCTATTAATACCAGCATGCCTAATTCTTTTCTATGAAGAATCTTGCAACGTTTTTCTACACAACTTTGGGTAATGCAATTTTTTTTTGATTCTGTCTCAGACACATGCGATACCTGTAAAATAAACTGACGATCATCTGTAAAACACACACAAACACACACACTCATAGACATGAGACTAAATAAAACTTTTTCTTTAATTTGCGAAATAACATGTCATTAATAAACAAACAATACAAACATCAATTAGCGCTCTGAGGATCTACTAGATTTTGCTGCTCTTCTACTCCGAACATAAGCACCGTCTCCTGTACTCATATTATTTTCATTTTGTATTGAAGAATAGCTTGTTCCAACCATTCTACGTTCGGCCGCCTCTAGCCTTTCACGTTCACCGTGAGAAATGAAGTTACCAGAACTAGCGTCGTTCGGGCCGCGTTTCCCATGAGTTGCAACAGTGTTGCTGATACTGATTATAAAAGGATGATGTAGCGCTTCGTCAGGCGTTATCCTGAGCGACGCATCGTATATGAACATCTTTTGAATTAAGTCGATAAATTGATCATAAAGCTGCTGCGAATGAGCTTCGCTCTGTGGGTGCTTCTTTTTCTTTGACGTTTCTGCATTAATTACTTGTGTCAAAGTTTCACGGCATTTTGAACCATGAAAATCTAGTGGTTCGCTAATACCCTTTAATTTCCAATGACCGTTGGAACCTCTTTCGAAAAATTGCGAACGGTTTGCATCGGTCGCTTGTTCTAATATACGAGTAGGAGGCATTCCGAGAATCTGAAAGACAAAGGATTAAGAGGAAATTTATGAAAAAATATTTAATATCAAGCCACTTACCTTTACTATTTTCTGCATTTGATCAACTTGATCAGATCCTGAAAATAGTGGTTCTCCAGTATGCATTTCGACTAAGATGCAACCTAAAGACCATATATCAATGGCCGTAGAATATGGAAGTCCAAGCATAACTTCTGGTGATCGGTAAAATCTTGATTGTATATACGAATACATCGGATTATTCGACCTGCATGATGACCCGAAATCAATAACTTTAATTGTCGAACGCTTCGGAGTGCAAAGCAATATATTTTCGGGTTTCAAGTCACAATGAATGATATCGACCTCAGGTGTTGCCAAGTATGAAAGCGCTTTCAGTATTTGCTTCGCAAACTTCCGTAAAAGGTTAAGCGACACTCCACTAAATTCTGTATTCTTTAAAAATTCATAAAGATTCAATGAGAGCATTTCAAACACGAGGCACTGATGATTTCTGTACATAAAATGCGATTTTAATCGAACTACAGTAGACAAAAAGAAGTAAGCAGAAGCTCGTTTCGAGGCAAAATAAGAAATGAAAGTACGTAAAATGACACTCACCAATATTGTGTTCATCATTGCAATCTCTATCGCATATTCTTGACAAGAGTTCGATCTCTGTTTTCGCTTGTAACAAAAACGGTTTCTTACTCTTTATGATCTTTATAGCAACATCTCCGTTCGTTTCCCTATCAATCGCTCGAACAACTTGTCCAAAAGATCCTTTTCCTATCCGACTTTTGATTTCATATCGATCTTTCAGCAACTCTCCACTTTGTGTATCAATAATATAATCATAATGTTCATCGTCCCATCCATGATTGTGAACACCGCCTGCACTACCCTCTCTTGAAGATGGATGATTCCTTCTATTACTCGAAACATGCCGATTCTGTGGTTGTTGCTGCTGAGTGTTGTTGGCCCTTTCCTCATAATAAACACGATTTATATCCCGATATGTGTCAATCAACGAAACACTCAACTTAACTGCCGGTCTCAAGTGTTGAGGCCGTTGTCTCCTCATGGTAGTAGCAACATTATGATGACGCGACTGTACAGATGATGATGACGAAGGAGGTTGCTTAAGAGCAAACACAGGAGGAACTGGTGGCTGTCCTGAATACGACGGATGTACCTGATGATGATGAGGATGCTGATACATTTGCGGATGGTGCGGTACATAACCATAACTTGCTTGATCCACCGTCGTTGACGAAACACCAGCACCACCACCAGCATCGCCTGGTAAATAAGGTCCACCCGTACTGTACCGCATCTGGATTTGCTGCTGTTGCTGCTGTCGATGTTGCTGCGGATGCTGCTGTTGCTGCTGCCGCCGTCGATCACCCATGGTAGTCCCACTTCCACTTTCACTCATCATCAAAGAAACATCCGCGTTATTTGAATTAGGATTATGAGAGCGTGCAGGGCGTTCGTGATGCAGCTGGCCGTGCTCGTGATCCATTCCCCACCTTTGTTAACTACGAACTGCACCCAATGAATGGTCCTCTCCTCCTCTCTTTTCTCGTTGCAATTAAAAAAAATTGTAGGGTAAAGTGCGATTTGCTAGTTGGGAATATAGATGATGTGTGCTATATACACTTGAACATGTACCTCACACCAGGTAATTCGAATTTTAGTTCGCTTTTTTCTTCGAGCTAATTGTGATGTGCCTGTGACAGCTCCTGTGACCGAGGGGTTAGTTATTAGCTAGAAGCAGAACGAGATGTCTGTTGTCTGTTGCAGTTGCAGCACAAATCCCCTGATTCGAATTCTTGGACCGTTAAATTATATAGGAAAGAGCTATTTTAGGCAATGTCTTAAATGGCGGAATTAAGTTTGTTGGCAATGATATGCTTTTTCCCAAACGATATAGCATGGAATCGACTCTGATATTTTATCTTGGTGAAAGCCGTTGTAGTATATTGATTGATCCATTCATTCATTCATTGAATAGGGAGTTCTAATCGTGGATCACAAACTCCATCGTAGTTCGGTTCTAAAATCGCTCGATTCAACGCATGGATGAAAGGCGAGTAAACCAGTACATTATACACATATGTATATAAATGTATCATGTCCGGCGAAGCGTTGAGTTACTAAAACTTTGATTCTCTCTATAAGAAGATAGAATAGTGCAATAAATTAAAGCGATGCTTTCTAAAGATAAATTTTAGGCGCGTATATATATTTAGGTGGTTTAACCGCAAGTAAATTGATGGAAATTTCTTTACCACACACCTCTACATGACAACTGGAGAATCATGATTTTCGACTCTATCAGAGAAAATATGTGTATCGAATCTTTAGAAATATCCAACTGGAACTCATACAGCATATTTATAATCATTCAGTACACAGTACACTTGAAAAAAAGTACTTTGTGAGAAAGAGAAGTAAATACATATTATGTGCGAATTGTTCTTCTCTAAACAATAACCGCATCCGTAACAACCACATTGTATTTCCTTTGTGTCTAAATCAAAAGTCTGGTTGACGTCATATAACAGCACCTTTATTCAGTGTTCTAATATGTATCGATTTTACTCGTTGCTAGTTTTGGTTGCCGTGAAAGGACGCCATTGCTTGATGAGTCATCGCGTATCAATGTTTTTGGTGAATAAAAGTTTGCCCGGAAAAGTTGCAAAACCTATAATTCCAGTGTCTAAGCATGAAGCGAGTTTGATGAAGAGAGATGACGTGCTTAAAACATATGCCCGTGGAACGAACGATGATTCCATGAAAAGGAGGTTGGATAGAAACAGTGAAAAAAACTGGTTATGTGGCAGCGTGAGTCTCGAAATGCCTTTCTCATCCGAAGTTGCTTTTGATGCCTTCTCAAATTTACCACGACAACCAGAGTGGAGTCCGTGGTTATCCTCCGTAGAATATCTTAGCGAAGTCGGGAAAACGCCTGATGGAATGGCGCTTTACGAGACGCAGTGGTATTTACGTGGCAAGGGGGTTAAATTATCATGGAAGGCAGTAAGTACAATTTTGGATAGACCGAATAAAATAAGATGGAAGAGTACATCAGGAGTAAGGAACGAAGGGACAGTCGATTTTGAATCTGTTGGAGGTAATTGTATTATGACACTTGAAATGCGTTTCGTTGCACCAAGATTTTTGTATGCGATATTTGGTAGCGCAGGCGTTAGAACATTCTTTGAGAAGAGATTACTTGGAGGAACACTTTCACGCTTTCGTGAAGTTGTCTTGAATGATTTATCGAGATAATGTTGAGATTATGAGCAAATGACTAGAGATGTTATGTAAATATGCTACAATCGTTAAAATTTATAGAATGCAGGTAGAATAACGTTTATCTTTCCTGAGACATCATGTTGTTGCAAAGTATCTCAAAACGAAATATTGGTGACTGGTGAGTACTTTTTTAGTGCGGATATGTTGTCCAAAATGTACGGGTTGGGGGCTGGAGGGACGCACCTGTGTATGGAAATGATTTGGTAACATTCTCGTGGTACTTTGTGGCATCTGACATCGTGCAGGATGTTGTCACGATCGTATCATCATCACCATTCAAAAGCTTATTTAATAGCCTATCCCTTTCAGCAGTGCACAAATTCTGGGATCCGACAGTGGTCAGATTCAGAGGTTGCAAATTATTCAGTAACTCAAATCACACAGCTCCCAACACCGCGTCACGAAGAGCTACCTTTGTACATTCGTACAAATTTTTGAAATTCAGCGCGGCAATTTACCAAGACGTTAACTCAACGTTTGATTTTATTTGCACGTCATCTACTTGTAATGTTATGAAGAGAAAGCGCCCATTCCCACGAAACGAAGAAAATCAAACAAAATTGTTGTCTCCATACCATTATTGAGCGTTTGGGAAGGAGACTTTGTTAGATAATCAATGAACCTTAGATGATTCTTTCAAAGTGATGTAATACCGTGATGAAAGAAAACAAAGTCGACTCCTCCTTCACAATTCCACTCCCATTTTTAGTAAATTTGACACAAGGATCTCCTATTGTTTCAATTGTCCCGAAGGATCCAAAAATATATGAGCGAGATGTTCAAACAAGCTATGTTGTAAACACAATCAAACGAGGCGACAAAATACGTATATACTCACCGACGATTTCTTTGGATTGGGTAATTTCTCCTGATCGTGAAACTGACTTTGACGACCGAATACTGACATTAACGAAGCCTTACAACCATAGTAGGATAGTTCAAATTGAAAATGCTGTAAAAGAAAATCAATTAAGCTGCGAGCGGCTATCGAGGAAATCCAATTCCGAACTTTCTCCAGATTATCTTCAAACCTCAGACGGCAATGAAGTGTTCGCGAAAAGAAGTACGCCAACTAGTGGAAGCACTTTTCAAAATATTCGTGTATGGAAATTGGAAACAGATAAGAAGGATCATCGACAAGCTTGGCGTAGAGCTTTCGACAATGGTGACATTCACAGGGAATATGACTTCGCGACTTCACCTGGATCCTTTCGAAGCTTAGGAGTTCGAATAAAGTTGAGCGAACTAGAAAAAATGTGCGTTGATTTATTGTGCGACCCTAAGAAAAGTTTACATAAACAACGTGTAAATTACGTCTCAAAAGTGAATCCAACAAAACTTCTTGACGAAGCATTCAATCATATTTGTCAGTGGCATCCGATCGGCAATCGAATAGATCAAGTAAAATGGGCTAAGTTCTCTAGAAAAATGAAATTTCTCCCTAACATGGCAAATGCTAAGCATGAAGTAGATATGGCGTTCTTTCGTCAGAGTAGCAAACAAGAATCAAAAAAGCTCGATTTTGAAGGATACGTCGCCGTTATTAAAGAGATTTCAATAATGCAATTTCCTCATCTTGATTCTTCGGTAAGCAATTTCTAATTTAAGATGTTATCGTTTTAGTTGATCTATATGCTCAACAAGAATTGTGCAGAACGCATTATCAAATCTTTTATGGGATACTGTCATCATGCTTCCATCGGTGAATCGTCTTGTATGGTATGAAGCGAAATTGATGGCTATGCGAGAGGAAGCTAAACTTGTATGTGCCCAAATAAGGTTGTCCACATACTATCGTCGATTTGTGGCTACACGCTCTTTTGTTTCAATGAAAAAGTCAGTTGCCATTGTTGCTCATTACATTCGACGAAGAAGTTTTAGACTACGGGTATGTAATCTAATCAAGTTCTTCGAAAATGAGCGCGTTTACTGGTTGCGGCAGTTTGCAGCAGTACAAGTCCAAAAATCATGGCGTAAATTTCACTGGACCAATCTTTTTCGTGGTCACATGGATCGCTTGGTCGTAAACGACAAAAATGCCCGTAAATCCTTTCGGATAGAACTAAGACAAAGAAGAAGTATTAGAGAAAGTGAAACCATTTACAAAAGAGTTCAGAGGATTCAAAGAACTATTTGTGTTATAAAAATCTCCATGAAAGAAAAAATGTCTATTCGTGAAACTGTGACAAACTTATTAATTGAAGTATACGTTTCGTCCACTAAAGAAACTTTTTCCTTCGCACTAGGAGAAGACACCGTTAGATCTTATATTGAAGCCTATTTGAAGAGAAAAGGTCCTTTGACGTGGAGTGAGTTGCTAGAGCCAACTTCTCTGGAAGTCCTTACAAAGACATTGATGGTAAGGGTGGTCAATTCACGCCCAATAGTTATTTTTCGACGGAGAAGTATAACCGAAACTGGAGACCTTGTCCGAAAGACTTGTACTTACGTCGATACCAGTTTAGTTGTTCTTTTTATCTATAGATCGGTAGAAGACTTCGTTTTCTCTGCGTATGAAGCGAAGAGTACCAAACAACTTCGAACATCTATATCCATCGAAGAAATCGAGCGGCGGCTTAGAGAAGAAGCAAAAGAAGGGCTATGTGTTGGTGAAAAAAATAATTGCCTTATTGACACGACGTTATTGATTAGTTCCCGACAGGAAGTTCTAATTAATTGGTTGCTACAAAAACTAAGCATAAGCCGCACGCATTATGGGATAGAGCTTGTCGTAAAGTTTAGTGATATTGAGGCAAAGTTTCGAAAAGCGGCGACTCTTCTGCAAACAATGTGGCGAGGAGCTGCATCCAGAAGTTTCGCCAGACAAAAAAGTAAAGCAACCTATGAAAAATTCTACAGCCGTGAATATTTCACCCACTATTATGTCAATAAGGTAAGTAACGAAAGTTTCTGGACAAAGCCCAGACTGTTGGAACCGTGCGATGTTGAAGAAGCAATTGACGAATGGAGGATTATAACAAGCGAGAACGGGCCATATTATATCAATCCAGGTACTGGACAAATTAGTTGGATTTCCGAAGAATCTGCGGCAAGAATGATACAGCGCTGGTTTCGAAGACACGACTATAACGCTATAGTTGGAATTAAAGTCGACTTTTACATGGTGTCAAAAGCTATTCATTTTGTATCTCAAATAGAAGTAAATTACAAGAATGACCCGGAAAACCTTGCTTTCATTACAAACTACGCTTTAGCTACGCATTGCCTCACACATGATATCATTCTTGCGACGCGTCTTTTTGAAAAAGCTTGGAGTAAAACAAGAGAGCATCCCCTTATACTTAGATGCCTCGCCATATTTAAGATGGCGACTTGTGTCGCACCGTGGGCCATGACCGTTCGTCAGGCATATGAAATGTGTAAAAGAGCTGACGAACATGATCCTGGTCGAAAAATGTTTCAATCAGCGTTTGAGCACTTTTATCGTTGGGCAGTAATTTCTCAAAATACAAATCCTTTAAGTCTACTCAATTATGCTTTGGTGTTTCAGTGCATCTTTGCAAACTTTGAGCAAGCGAATAAACTCTATAGAAGCGCCTTGACAATTGACAAAACAAATAAGGCTGTTCTTCGAAATTTTCAATGGTTTAAACAACAACGTGGTCCAGGTGGTTTATTTTATGATTGAGGAATAACTATTCAGCCACGACTTGAATAAGGGTTCTGGAAGAAAATCTTGAGGCACATAATGACGTGTGCTAAAATTAAGGTGATTTACGTATATTTTTGTTCAACAAGCTTCAAAAGTAACAAAACCGTTGGCTTATTGAACTGGTTGTACACGCTCAAAAATCAAAGTGAATTGATTGATTCTATTTCGTGTTGGGTTGACTATGGTGAGAAAACTCATCACATGGTCCTTCTTCATATCTAAATAAGGAGTGGAAAACAGCTTCAACCCTCCGAAACTTACAACATTCCATCGATTGATTTTGCCAGCCACCTATATTAAGGGATTAAGTGAAGATCGAACAAATACGAGCATGACTGATTGGCACAAACACTAGTAATCTCCAAATTTTATGAACTGATAGGAATTTCATCATTAAAGTTATCCACCTGATACATAAATCTTATGCCTTCTTTCGAATTTCCGTGAAAAACAAGCTCAATAGTTACTTACTATTAGTCTGACTTCTTATATGCGGAAGCGCAAAATTAAAGAAATATCATCACGAAAGAGTTAACCCTGAGGCAACTCAGTTTTGAAGTCTCAACGTATTTCATTGGAAGCTACACAACCTCCAGAAAAGAAGTTGGTTAGTCCTGTTGTGATTCAGTGTTGCGATCTTTAGTTCACTGAATAACGTTTAAAGTCCTCAGCCCCTCTCTGTTTTCGTTCGCTATTATCCCGCTTAGCCCATGCACCCTTCACAAGTTTCTTGTTTGACTTGGTAACATTACTTTTCTTCCGATGCCGACCAGTTCCAGGAGCTCCACGTTTCTGCTTCTTTTCTCCACTAGCAGCGGCAATCGTCTCAACATTTTCCTCGCTGAAAAGAAGAACATTTTTGTCTGAATAGTTGTCCCCACCAAGTATGTTTGATATTTTAACATCCGCTGAGGTAGATTCTTGTATTATTTTTTCAACCTCCCCGCCAATAATGTATAATAGTTTTCCATGTTCTTTTTTGAGCAAGCCTGATATCCAAAAACAAAATCTTGGTAAGGCTGTCACACTTCGACCAACACATATGTCGAAGTTTTGACGTAGTTTGGGCTGTAATTCAGTTATTTCTTCCGCCCGACCAACGTAAGTGCGGGCGTTATCAAGTCCCAATTCATCTATCATTTCGTTTACCGCGCGAATTTTCTTTCCAACACTGTCCACTAATGTGAATTCAACAGAGGGATTTACAATCGCAAGCGGCAGCCCAGGGAATCCCCCACCCGAACCAACATCGATAACTTGAACCCGATCGTTACCACCATCCATCCTCAATATCGAAGCTTGCTCCTCGAATATCGAACATTCATCACCCGTTTCCACATCCCAACCTTTCATTCCATTCAAAGCTATACTCGGCAGTATATGCCTACCAAATACAACATCCACGGTACAATCCTTCCGACTAATCAAATTCAATCTTTCGTTCCAAGATACCACCAACTTGGCCAAATCACACAATTTACTGTACGAAGTCTCGGATATACCCAAATGCGACAGGCACAGCTCACGTGCTTCATCCGATTCTGGATCTAAGGCATATTCAAAACTTGTGCTTGTAAATTCTGCAGTGAGTGACGTGTGAGTGCGGCAACCACCGGTGATAGGGTACGAGGACTTGCTGCTACTAGGTGGTGGTGGTGATGGAAGGAAGGCAGTTGTCGAGGCGCATGCTAGGTAAAAAATTAATAAATGGATGATCTTTGTGTTACACCACGCGGTTAACGGTGTTGGTGGTGATGTTCGATTGGATGGCATGTTCAGTGGTGTGATTTTTCTTTAGATATAGTTGTAAGTTTTCGAAATAGAATATAGTAGAGTTGGATGATGCATGTGATGTTTGTTGATTTTGATGATTGTGATGATGATGCTTTTGAGTGAGATCGAATGGCCATGAAATAACATGTTACCCCTGCTGAAGTTCGCGTTTTGGTATAATCGGGGTAGTCCATTACATGAAATCGAAATTTGATACTTATTAATTTACGCGTCGGCCTACATTCACTCTTTGTTTTTAGGCCAATCAGAGTTGAGTTCTTCCTGCAAATTTGTTCTGGAATTGACAAGTGACAACGGAGACGATGCTTTACGTTTATCGAAGATGGGAGTTAACGATGAAGTTTGTGTCATTACTTTCAATAAAAATTAGAAAGATAACCGAGTTCATGTATGTAAATATCCAAAGAAATGAGTTCAGTAGGGGTATCTTGCTGATCAAGGATATTTGGAAAATTGAATACTTCTTTCCCACATTGGTACGCGATACTTTTATGCAACATAAGTAGTAGGCATAATACTTAAGGCTACTTTATTTAAGCATACAGTTGGAATAAGGTGATAACGTTAGTGATTGAAGAGTGACTTGGTCAATTTTGTATAAAATCAGCATGTAACAATGATGTTGGTAGAGTAGGATATGTAAATCATAAATTAATACTCCGATGTTGAAAGCACTCACTATCTTGACATGTATTCAGTGAAAATGACATCAATTGGTTTTTGACAGCGATGATTTGCGGAAATTCGTCTTAACATCACGGGAAAGAAAGCGTCTTGAATCGGTCATTACCTCGAACGTGCCAAGTTCCGTAGAAAATACAAATGATATACCTCAAGCATCAGAAACTCTAAGAGATAGCGTGTATTGGTACGTCTTGTTGATCTTCATGGTACCACCCGCTAGCTGCCCACCTCTCTCTTGTGCGAGTTGCGAGTACCTCGTGGGGAACCGATACCGAATCGAAGACAACTAGTGTGCCTCCATTCGGTGAGATCAACCTCGGGTTTTCATCAAAAATAGGCTCTGACCCACGTCCATCCTCATTGATATTTCCTTTTATTATTGCATCTATGGCAGACTTAGGAATCTCTAAAAAGTGAAAACGACGCGCGAAAGCAGGGTCTCCAATTAGCAATTGCCGAGTCAGTTTCTCACTGCCAGCAACAAATAGTATAGGACTTGCAAAAAATGATTTTGTAATATATTGAATGTTCTCATGATTAAGCGGATTTTCAATATACATGGCACAATTGCCTCCATTAGTATCATTACTCGTGCAATGCCCATCAAGAAACACAGGTCGTTCAACAGGATCATCACTTGTTGCACGAAGCCAACCGATTTGCAGATCACCCTGCCCAGTTGCGCCGATATTATTTGATGGCTTACTTTTTCTTTCGAAAACGCGAAGTTCACCTCCATGTCGCTCAGTATCCCAGTCCTCGTTCAAGTAAATAAGCCAGGTCACACTACGTCGTGTGGGTTTCTTCCATCCATCCTTTCTTTTGAGCTCTTCGTGATGTTCATCTATATGCCTTTTCAAAAAAGCTCCCTAAAATTCAATTAGCAAATTTAATTGAACGGCGGCCAAAATAGCGACGAGAAACTGAAGAAACAAATCCTTCAGCAACGTCCATGCTCATATTATTACACAATGAGTGTCCTACGTACCGGTCCAAAGCGAGTATACGAAATTTCCGTCGATCCAAACCCATAACCACTTACGGCATGGCCAATATCCAGGTGAGGCCGATTCAATTGTCGAGCCAGGTCAGCTCGTAGTTCTCCCATCTTCTTCCCAAATTGTCTACGGACCTCCCACCGTCCTAATTCCAAATCCATCCATTTATTCAATCGCAAAACCGCTCTATCTTTTGAGGGGTCAAACTTCCCAGTGGAACCATAACTTGACAATGCATCAGTCGAGAAGTACCCCGATGAATGTAAATCCCTTGCATCGTTTCTCAGAACATGCACTTCCTCATTACTCAGAAAATTGGGTACGATAGCAACTTGACCTGTACGTATTTTCTCATATGCGTCAGGCGGGAGGATCGTACCAGTCTCAACATTTCCATTGGACATCATATTCTGCCAGGAATATTCATATGGATTCGTTTGAATTTTGGGGACGCCAACAAAGCTTCCATGAACTCCACCAGTAGAATTTTCAAGGAAATTCCAAGCGAAACAGATTGAGAAAAGAAAATTTAATTTGAAACCCACCATTTTCACTCGAACGAAATATATTTTGCAGCGACTTCTTAAAAAGCAAGTGGTAATGACAAAAGACAAATGATTTCCCCCTTGTAAAATCTTGAAAGCTTTACAAGTTTCCAAGTCACAAAAAGGACGGGTGAAGTGAATGATGTATACCCGGTATTTGTTTTCTGTGGACAAATTCGAACGGAAGCGGCAGCGATGAGAAAAATGATTTGTGAAAACCCGCTTCAACAAAAATGTTTCGCGCAGCACGTAGCTCCGTGTGATTGTAGTTTGTACGAGTAGGAACTACGAACGTACGAATCTCATAGGTTCGCACTCGTTCACCATTTCGCGAAATTTTGCAACTTCACCACCCCTCCGCTAAGGGGGAGTCGAATTATACCTGGTACAATAGTAGAAGTTAACAAAATAAAAGCATACAGATTAAAAAAAATTAATTATGAATATCGACTGATGGTCGGTGATCC
>Ga0209092_10002121_pt1 | contig 18529 bp, 14 predicted proteins | sample FraStrMetagenome_FD_187446 | JGI IMG/M metagenome (GOLD analysis project Ga0209092, IMG submission 187446) | Marine eukaryotic phytoplankton communities from Arctic Ocean - Fram Strait ARC3M Metagenome (SPAdes) (version 2) | ecosystem: Environmental > Aquatic > Marine > Oceanic | place: Fram...
TTTGAAGGAGTTGCATTTCGTGCTCCTGCGGAACAGGTGACTTATGTAGGGTATAACGGGACTGCTAATACTGGAATTACAGTGAACGCTAGTACTGAATATCGTTTAAGAATTTTAATAAACGATGATGTTAAAGTAAATGGACAACGTCAAACTATTCAAGATTATAACTATGCAGGAACTAGTGGTAGCACTGTGTCAGATGCAGTTGATTTCATATCTTGTTTATATTCTCAAAAAGAGTATATCGATGCTTACTTCCAAGATAAAGTAATTGTTGAGAGAATTTCAGATGGTACATTCACTGCTTTAAATGCAGATGCAACTGTAGTAAAAGGCTCTAAGTCGGTTACTTCTACAGGTCATGCATTAGCAATTGGACAGTATGTTAGAATTGGTGGTACAGGATTTGCTAACCCTATCTATAAAGTAAAAGCAGTTGAGACTGATTCATTTACTTTAGATGTACCTTATTTAGGAGCTAGTGCTGTTATTGGATCTGCTAATATTGGAGATGTTGCAGGTGCTAGTGAATTTGGATTTAAACTATCTGCATTATCACAAGAAGCTATGATTAGTAGAAATGCTAATGAGCCTTATGATCAGTATGAGTGGATAATCTTTGACGCTTACTTCAATGAAGCAGACGATAGAACTTTTGAATCTATAGCTACAGTTACTAAGGCTACAGCAGTAGATCCAGGTAATGGTTTCTGGAAACAAGTTGCACAACAAGAAGAAGATGCTAAGGGCAACTTAGGTGATACTTCTAAAAGAAGATGGTATGACAAAAGAATTGACTCTAATGTAATAGCTGGTACTGAGTATGATACAGTTGTAATTACTCACTCAGATGTACATAGAGGAGATTTCCAAGGTCTTTATAATGCACCTCTTAAGACTGAGATTTATATTCCTGCTGGTTCAGATCAAGCATCTGACTCTGGAAATAACTTCGTTCATATCTTAAATGGGTTCTTCGGTACACAATTAGGATTTACTCCTTTATCTTTATAAAGAGTAATTATCTTTCATTAATAAGGGGGTTGCATTACGCTCCCCCTTTTTTTTTAACTAAACTTTAAATTATAACAGTATGAACTCAACTCAATATTTATCAATCTACACAGGTTGGGAATTAAGTAATAACAGAAGAAGAAGGTTTGATTATGAAGGGGATGATATAAGTGTAATCCACTTAGAAGAACTCAGAGGTGATCAATGGGTCGAAGTATTTAGACAAACCTTAGAATACAACAATTCTATTTTAATATCTGTAACTGGTAAAAAATTATAATATGTCATATAAATATAATCCTTTAAGAAATTCAGGTTTATTTCTTTCTGAAAGAACAGAAAATACACCTATAAATGAAAATACACTACAGCACTTCATCTACAACCCTATAACTGACAAATTAGAAGCAGACAGAGCAATAGAGACAACTCTTAACTCCCTATTCTTAGGTGAACAACACAAGATGTCATCTGGTTCAGAAAACATCTACTTCACTAACTTAACTAGTAGCATTAACTGGTATCCTGTATGGGGAGGGTTAAAAGATCAAAGCTTAATTGCTAATCAAGCGGCAGGTCAGGGTGTATACAAACCAAGTGGTCGTATATTTGGTGACTTTGGAACTCTTAGTTTAGGAGGTACGCCTGTAGACAATACTTCAATAGCTTATGATGGAGATAACTTCTTCGCTTTTAATATTTCAGGTGTAGGCATTACAACAAGAGTTGCAGAAGTTGTTGCTCCTGAAGAACGACTTAAATATGAGCTATCGGTCAATGGCACGGCAGTTTACGAGCAGTTTTTAGAGCACAATGGTCTAGGTGTAAATGATGACTTAACATGGTATTTCGATCACCCACTTGATGTTGTAGCAGGTTCTACCAATCACGCTTCTATTACAAAAGTAGATGCAGATGAAAATAGTTTAGGTCTACTGATGGTATGTGAAGGTAATGATGGAACTAACAGATACCAAACAAACGTATTGAATAGATTGTTTGAGGACAAAGATGTAGCTTTTAAAGATGAGTTAGATGCTTTAGTTGCAGGTTCTACTTACAAGGGAGCTTACAACGATTCTACAAGCCTACCTTCTTTGCCAACAGGTTCAGATGTATTGGGTGATTTTTATAGAGTAAATGTCGCAGGCTCTAATTACGCTATTGGAGATATCTTAATATTTAACGGCACTGATTATGATCATATTCCTGAAGGCTCTATTACTCAAACCGATTTAGTTACATCTTCTGTTAGAGTATATGATATCTATGTGAAATCTGAGTACATAGGGAACGTCTCTGATGGTTCTATACTTTATCCTTACTCAGATATAGTTACGGCAGTATCAGCGTCTAGTGATGGAGATACAATCTATTTAGATGGTATATTTAATATTACTACTGATATTGTATTAGATTCTAATAAGTCGTTGACATTTGTAGGTGCTAATAATACTACTATTCAATACGCTTCTTATAGTACATCTAATGGGAATGTTATGTCATTCGATGGTGATTCTACTAAGACACTTATATTTAAGGATATCACCTTTAAGAATGCTGGTGGTTATGGTTTGCTTATTAAGAATACTGAAAAAGTTGAATTAAGAAACTGTAAGTTTTTTAATAACGGTTGGGATGGAACACAATTACATACAGCTGCTTCTAAGACATTAACAGGATTGCTTGGATATGATTCAACACAAGCTGAATTACAAGCTTTCTATGCTAGTTCTCACGCTTCAAATGGAGGTGCTTTAAGGTTAGAGAACTGTAGAGTTCCTTTAGTTAGAGAGTGTAGAGCTGAAAATAATCTTAGAGGACTAAGAATACAAGATTGTGGTATTAATGGTGGAGGTTTTGTTATTGAGAACCAATCATTGAATAACATTGAGTCTGGTATTTATATTGCTGCAGGTTCATTAGGTGGTTGTCAGAATATAACAGTAACGATTAACTACAGTTCTTACAATGCTAATAATGGATTACTTTGTATTGGAGGTATCAATAATAAGTTCTCTCAAAATGAAGTTAATGGTAACTGGAATGCTGGTTTCTGTGCATGGGGTGCTGCTAATAGTACGTTAAGAGATTGTGGTTTATATGACAACAACCGTTCTGTTTACAATGGTATTGGTAACACAGGTGACGCTAAAGCTTCTATTCAAATCAATGAAGCGTATAACTTGCTAGGAACTCAAATATCTTTGAACCCAGCATTTAGATTTATTGCTGAGATTTTAGATACACAAGTTCATTATACTGGATTAGGTTCTAATGCAGATAAGGTAGGATTCTTAATTACAAGTGGAGTTGGTGCTTTACCTGACAATCCTAAGAATATTATTAAAATTGATGATGTTGGATTCATTGGTCAAGATTACGCTATTGATTTATCAGAAGTAGATGTTACTAATTTACGATTATCGTTAGGAGATAACTCATACCAATCGATAGGTGTTAAAGCTGTAAAGGCTCCACTAGCAGGTAATTATAGTGAACTACCTTTTAGTAACCACGTAATGGAAGTGCCAGAGGTAGATGTAGTAGTTGATACATTGAAGAATAAGATTGCTTTACACGAAGGTGTAGGTGGTAATGTAATAAATACTTATGAAGTTAATGAGTTGAGTTCAGTCTTAAAACCTAATTCAGTTGACATTATAATAAATCAAAGCGATAAGATACAACTTAGAGATTGTACTTTAGGTAATGTATATGTCAATGGAGTTGTAGCAGGTTCTAATATCAATACAATGAATGACAGTTTAAATGCTGCATTCAACATGGACTTAACAGAATATAAAGAGTTTATTGAAACTGAAGTAGGTGTTGAAGGTGGTGGAGACTCTGCTGCATTCTACTATATAGAAAGTCCTGACGGAATTTACCACTATCCTTTATTTAAGACACAAGCAGAAGCGAATCAAGTTGACACAGACTTAGGTGGAAGTGGAACAAGTCACACGCATACTTATGCAGATGATTTAACTAATACAACTTGGTATATGCCAAATGTATCTAATCACATGAGTAGTAGTGTAATGCCTGTAAATGGTTTATATACTGCTCCAAATGGAGAGATTATCGAAAGCGTTGTTTGGAATATTCAAACTACAGATGACGATGCTAATTACTTACCTACATTTAGTAACATTACATATAACGTACAAGAAGGTAGTGCAATCAATATTCAATATAAAGCAGCAGGAATGACTGATACATTTAATGTAACAAATGTTCCTAATGGTTATGCTGATAATGGTTATGCTATTATAGGAACAGCTGAAGATATAACTAATGGTTATGGACAAGCTGTAACTCATGTACTTAATGTAACTAAAGCTAATAACTTTGGTTCTGTTCAAGGAACAATTACTATAAATGTAAAAGCAGATTTGGCAGGTAATGAATTTACAATTGTAGACCAAGGAGGAGCAATCAAGTTCACTCAAGATGGAGGAGTTACTATATTGGATTTTAACACAGTTACTTTCAACGCAGGAAGTACTTACAAGTTCTACGTAGATGGTACTACAATGGATACTAACGACATATTTGATATTGTAGATGTTAATGGAAATACAATTACAGGTAACGATGGATTATCTATGCTTGGCGGTTCTGGAGCAGGATATGCAGGAACATACTTCCAATATATTATTCCTTCAGATGTAGAGCCAGGGAAGTTCTTAACATTTACTGATGGAGCTACGAGTACTACTTATACTAATGTACCATTAACAATAGCTGGTTCAACATATACTGAAACTGTAACAGGTATTACACTAGAAGGACCAACTGCAAGTCAGACTGGAACTAATGGAGCTAATGCAGGAACGTTTGCGTGGGCTACCATTGATGATACTTTGACTGCTGGACAAAGATTAGTACTTGATGGTACTTTCCTTAAAGATTTGGCAGATGAAATGAGTCCTGGGAGTAATGTAAACTTTGGTATTAAGGATACAGACTTTAATTCAGCTTCTGTTAGTGGTAGCAGTTTTATTAATGGTTTTAGCTTATCTATGTCAATGAATGTAAATGGTGGTTTAGGACTATATGCAGGAGGTGGTGGTTACTTTAATGTTGCACCTTCGAGCTTAGTAGCAAGTTATAGTGCATTTATTGAAGTATCTAGCGATGGTAATAGTGTTCGTTTTGGATTTACAAGCGATTCATCTACAGACAACGCAGTTACAACAACATATTCAGATTGGAATGGTGCAGGTAAGCAAGATACAGGTGACCAAGGATATGGCATTACTAATGCTGAAATTGCAATAAGATTCAATAACTATTCATCAGCTTCTGATTTTGATGCAAATGAAATAGATTGGACAGGATTGTCAGAAGTGGCTATCCCAGTTGCAGCACCAAGCAATGCAACAAGTTGGACTAAGGCAGTAGATTTTACTGGAGGTAATGAACACTTGATAACAACCAATACTAATACTGGAGTCATAGCTTTAAGTATGTATGGTAGAAGTACAACTACTTCCTTGGGCTACTGCAATAGTATTTAAAGCTGATGGTAACAATAGTAATCAGCACATTTGGAATCATGGTGAAGGATCTAGCTCAGGAGATGATAATATTTATTTAAGAATGTCATCTGGTGGACAATTATATTTTGGTTGGGGTAGAGAAGGTTCTAGTTACAATGAGAAGCAATTAGCCACTGTACTTGCAAATAATTGGTATGGAGTTTATATTGCTCACAATGGTACTAGATTAAGTGGTACAAGTGCTAATGCTAATAATTTAGATGCAGCTTTTGATATTAGAGTAGCAAGACCTAATGATATCAGAGATGATGTAGGTGCTGACCAATACTTGGTAACCCCTTCAGGTTATTGGACTTCTACTGGTGCTAGGATGGATAGAAAAGTCTCTGGAGGTCTTCAAATTGGTGGTAGAGGTTCTAATAGAAACTTCCATGGTCAAGTAGCTAGTATGGTTGTTACTACATTAATAAAAAATGCACCAATGCCTACTGATGCTGAAATTAAAGCTATGATTACAGACCCTACTGGTTGGTTAACTAACTACAAGATAGGTCAGGATTATGGTCCTTATAATGGTGGAGCATTTCCAGCAACTAATTTCCAATTAGGTAACTATGATACTGCCTTTGCTACACAAGTATGGCTAATGGGTGATGGTACTAATGATAGCTTTAGTAATGGAATCAGGAGTCAGGTGTACTCAACAGAACAGAACTTTGTTAAGTTGCAGTTTAACAGCATGCAGTCTAATGATATTGAGAATGTAACTATTCTTGGATTAAGTTAATAAATAATAATAGTAAGGGGAGGGTAAACTGCTCTCCCCCTATATAATAAAATAACTATGGCTAAAAGACTATGGTATGTAACTGCTAGAGATTTTGATATAATAAAAGATGATGTAGAAGATCTACAAGATGGTGGAGTAGGTAGCACACAAGATCTAAGTATTGTAGGACAAGTTCTGTCTTTAACAGATGGTGGATCAGTCACTTTACCTGACACTAACACACAGTTATCACAAGCCGATATAGAGGCTATGGGTTTCAGTACTGTAGATAATGACACGCAATTAATAGATGCTGATATAGCTGCCTTGGGATATCTTAAGACAGACACTAATACACAGTTAACAGACCTAGAGGTAGAAGCTATTATTGCAGTAAATACCGCTGGTTTCGTAACTACTGATAACAATACTCAATTGTCTCAATCTGAGATTGAAGCTATGGGCTTCAGTACTTCTGATACAAATACTCAATTGACAAAATCTGATATTGAAGCATTTGGTTTTTCAACTACAGATAATAATGACAACACACAATTAAGTGATGCTGATATAGCTGCATTCGGTTATGTTAAGACTGATAATAACACACAACTGTCTCAATCTGATATTGAAGCCATGGGTTTCAGTACCATTGACAATGATACTCAATTAACCGATGGGGATATTGCAGCTTTTGGATATGTTAAAACAGACAATAATACTCAACTTAGCGATGGTGATATAGCTGCTTTTGGATATGTAAAGACAGATAATGATACACAAAGGACAGACCTAGAGATTCAAGGAATCATTGACCTCAATACAAATGGGTATGTTACTACTGATAATAACACACAATTAAGTGATGCTGATATTGCAGCTTTAGGTTACGTTAAGACTGACACTCAATTAAGTGATGGAGATATAGCAGCATTTGGGTACGTTAAAACTGATAACGATACTCAGTTGACAGACCTAGAGGTTGAAGCAATCATTGCTGTGAATACTGCAGGTTTTGTAACAACTGACAATAACACACAGTTAACAGATGGTGAAATAGAAGCGTTAGGGTATCTTAAAACACCTGCAGTATTACCCTTAGCTAAAGGTGGGGCATTAAACTTGCAACAATCTTTATTGGCTGCAGATGGACAACCAGCTAAAAATATATTAGCAGTAGCTGCAACAAGTAGTGGTAAGGTGCAAGGTTGTTCTTTGGGCAATGGTAATGTTGTAGAGGTATATGCAGATGGAGCTGACTATAATAGTAATACAGTTTTATATAGAGAATTTATGCAAGCAGGGGAACCTATTTGCTTTACAGGTTTGTCAGCAGGGGCAATTATAACATCTACTCAGGGGTTTTATGGAGTATCTGAACAAGTGGTTGGAAGCCAAGAATCGCCTATGCCCTTAATGAGTTTAGGATTAGCATTTACAGACACATTCTGCTATGCATTCAGAAATTCAAACGGATCAGGAAATGATATAGGACAGATATATATTGTTTGTGGTCCTTTGCCTGCAGAAGTAACTTTGACTAGAAACGGAAGTGTTGTAAATAGTCAAGAGAACATAGCATTAGAGCCTTTCGAGATAGTAACTTTACTCACTGATGCTAACGCTGAATTTAGAATACAGTCAACAAGTCCTGTAATGGGAGCAATACAAGCTAGAATGGGACCTGGTGGTCAGAATAGATTTTATGATGCAAGATTAGTTATGCCAACAACAAATGATGGTATAACATACCCTCGTAGTGGTTTTGTATCTGCACCTTACAATAACACAGCAGTAGATTACTATGTAAGAGATGGAGCTAGTGGAGATTTTACTGCAAGCCCTAACTCACCTGCTAACTTTGCTACAGAAACAGGAGCAGACGATTCTGATTACGAGCCTGCAGGAGCTACAAGAGTACTAGCTAAAGGATTGATCTCAGCCTATAGCGGAGCCGATTCAGCAGGACTAGAAGCATCTCCTTTAATGCCAACGGCAGCAATGTCTCAAGTAGTGGCTCAGCCATTCCATATTGATGACAGTGGTGATGGTGGTAATTCAGGAGTAGCAATAGCAAGTCCTTATACAGGAACGGCTAGAGTATATGAATGGAATAGTACAACAGGTGTAGCTGACTTAGCTTACACAGTAGCTTTGAATAAGGGGGTTAATGGTGCAGGGATTACATTAACAACATTAGATGATCAAAACTTTCCTGCTTCAGGTATAATTGCCAATGAAGCAGGACTAGCGGCTGATTCGTCTTATGTAGAATTGGTAGGAGATTTAGGAGCAGGCTACATTGTAGCAGACGTTCCAATTACAGTTGTGGTTCAGAATGCAAATCCATCATTGGTGCCTTCAATTAGGTCACAAAATGGAACTACAACGACATCGATAATAAGTGACGATGACGAAACTTTGACGTTAGGATGGACACCTCCAAATATTAAGGCAGAGATTACAACAGACGTTGATGGCTATCTCAGAAGAAGAGAGATTGATGCAAGTGGAGTAATAACTTATCCATTAGTATAAATAATAAAAATAATAAAGATGGCAAAGAAGAAGGATAGTAGATTAGACAAGGCAGGTGTTTCAGGATTTAATAAGCCAAAAAGAACGCCAAATCACAAAACAAAGTCTCACGTAGTTGTAGCTAAAGAAGGTGATAAGATTAAAACTATACGTTTTGGACAACAAGGTGTTAAGACAGCAGGTAAGCCTAAGCAAGGTGAATCAGCAAAACAAACAGCAAGAAGAAAGAGCTTTAAAGCTAGACATGGTTCAAATATAAAGAAGGGTAAAATGTCTGCGGCTTATTGGTCGGACAAAGTTAAGTGGTAATAATATAAAGAATTTAATAAAATAGTTAGTTATGCCTAAGAAAAAGAGTACAGTAAATAGTTCAGGTAATTACACAAAGCCTACTATGAGAAAGCGAATGTTTGAAAGGATAAAAGCTGGAAGTAAAGGCGGTAATGCAGGTCAATGGTCAGCACGCAAGGCACAATTATTAGCTAAGCGGTACAAAGCTAACGGAGGAGGATATAAAACAAAAAAATAATGGGAAATACAAAGCACTATTTAAAAAGCGGAAAGGAGTGGAAAGGTAACACTCATAAAATGCCTAATGGTAAATTACATACTAATAAGTCACATACAAAAACTAGTAAACCACTAGTTCACTTTAAAGACTTATCTAAGTCAGCTAAAAGTAAAATTAAAAAGACTAAGTAATGGCAAAGACAAAACAACAAAAAAGCCTAGATAGGTGGTCTAAGCAAAATTGGACAACTCCATCAGGAAAGAAGAGTTCTAAAACAGGTGAAGTTTACGCACCTAAGAAGACTATAGATAAACTTAAAAGCACAAAGAAAGGTAAAGCCAAGTTAGCGGCTGCAACTAGAAATAAACGTGCTGCTACAAAGAAAGGTAAACAATATTCAAGTCATGGGTTACACAAAGGAAAGAAGAGATAACCCAATAATAAATCAGTAAGATAGTAATACAATCCCAAAATGAAGAATTTAATATTTTTATTTATTTTTACAATTATTTGTCAACAGCTTACTGCACAGACAGTATGTCACAGACAGATGTTAGCTGATGCACAGATACTCAACAGCTCCCCTATTGAGTCAGAGGATTCCTTCAGACAAGCAATGTGCAGCTTTAAGCAAATAGACACTATATTTTATAAGCACTCAAACACATCTCCTGTAGATGACTTTGATTCTGTTAAGCAGGATATAGATGCAGCTATTAAGAAAACAGCAAGACTAGCCAATAAGAAGGTTTATGAGTTACCTATGGATAGTGAGTCATCTCGGATAGATTTAGTGCTTACCTATGAGTACATGGATGGTATAGATGGTACTCTAGCAAGAGCATCTTACCCTAACTGTGATACAAGTAGGGTTCAGCATATAACTTTTGATAATTATGATATGCCTCCAGGAGAAAACACTCCTGATAGTTTAATGATATATTATAAGAATATCAAAAATATAAGCAACATCACTGCTCACGAGATGGGACATATATTTGGATTAAAGCACAGCAGTAATCCTAATTCTATGATGGCTCCTTTTTATAGAGATACTATGAATTGGGCTTTTGATGAGAAGATGTTCTTTGGACTTAACTTTGGTCCTAATAGATTTATAGAGATAAATAGGGGTGATAACTATTTTGTAACTGACAACTTTCACATATCTGAGTTCTTCTCTAAATGTGGAGGACTTAGTAAACACAGACTTGACAACAAGCTTATAGTATTTGCACAAAAGCTAAGAGCTGTGTATGGAAGTTCCATAGTAATTAACTCTTCATACAGATACAGAAAGTGTAATGATAAAGCAGGAGGAGCAAAGTATAGCCAACACTTAGCAGGAAGAGCTATAGATATATCCTTTCTTAGTAGAGTGGCTCACGAGAACTTTGTTAGTGATGTAGTTAACAGAGATTATATTATGAAAATTATTAAAACATCTGGTATCAAGGGTATAGGATTATACAATTCACACATACACATAGATACTAGAAGAGGAGACCTAGTCATATTTGACAGAAGATCATCACTAAAAAGCACAGAATACAATGGAGAATGCGAACATTAGAGTACCTATCCCATATAGAGCAGCTAAATGGATATGGAATATTATCAGTATCGGTGCTATTATATGCTGTGTATATATGTATTCACAAACAAAGCCTGATCAAGATAAAAAACTAAAGGCACAAAAGTATTTACATGAGTCCTACAGGGACAGTGTAGAGGCTAAGTTTGATAAATTAAATATTGATGTAAAAAAGAAAGAAGAAAATATTTCCAATATAGAGAGTGAGTTAAATAAAGCTAGAGGTGCTGTAAAGGCAACAGAAAAAAAACTAGTTGGTATACTTGACTCTTTATCATATGTAGCTGAATTAAAAAAGACACTACTAAATAAGGACAAAATTAAATTAACAGATGAAGAAAGAGAAATTTATTTATTTAAAAAGTTTCCTAATAGGGATACTAACATTAATAAGCGTTAATATATCAGCTCAAAGTTTTACATTTAAAAATCCTGTTACAGGCATGTACGAGTTGACTGAATATGAAGTAGATCAAATGTATCGTAATGATGATGAAGTTATCTTACTTAGACTAGAAGTAGAGCAACAGTATTTAGGTATTGAAGAGCTTACTAATATAGTAGATAAACAAAAGGAAATTATTATTGACAAATCAGCTCAAATAATAGATCACATGCGTATTATTACTCTAAAAAACGAACAGTTAGAGTTATACAAAGACTTAGAGGGCAACTGTTCTATGATGTACACTATATATGAAGATAAAATTAAGCATATAGAGTGGGAGTTAACTAAGGAGAAAGTAAAAAACACTTACCTTCAAGTAGGAGGTGGGATAACAGCAACTATTATAGGTGCTATAGTAATTCGTGAATTAATAAAATAATTATGAAAAAAATATTAGATAAAATAAACAGTCAGCTTAATTTAGTAAGCATTCCAAACCTTCTATTAGCTATTGCAGTAGGTATATTGTGTGGTATAGTAGCAAAGGTAGTTAGATTTGAGGTACAGTTTTTAATAATTGCTACACTCTCAATAGTTTTTGACTTAATGTACACTATATATATTAGAGATAACAAATCACTAATAAGTAAAATGGTTGCATACCTATTACTAGTAATAATAGCTAGAGGATTAGATAGCATATTTCCATTTATAAATACTGACTTTGCAGCTTTTGGTGGAATATTCTACTATAGTGCAGGTGGTATATACAACAATTTTAAAAAATTAATTAAGAAATAATTATGAAAAATACAATTAAACCAGGTAGTGGTAACTGTAGTTGCGGTGTAGATCAATTGTTAGATCCAATGATGTCTGCATTAAACGAGATGAACCAAATATAATTTTACGAATAACGTAACAAACACATTAAATACAGTGAATGTAGTTGTATATTTGTATTAAAATAAAAGAGAATGTTTAAATCAATTGCAGAGTTTGGACTTGGCATTTTAGAGAATTTGTATTTCGACAGACCTTATGGTAAGAAAGCCAACATAAAAGGTGAGAAGTTGATACTACTCAGTAAATTCAGAAATGTTAAGTGTACAGAAGAATGTACAAAGGGGTGCACAGAAAAGTGTACGGATAATTGCGAGTGTAAGAATGTCGATAAAGCTAACCTACACCAACAAAGGGTGAGAGAGATTTTACCTAAATCAGAATATAACGAAAGTGTTGTATCTGTAGATAGGAGTGGAGAACAAGAGTTTATTAAGAATAATCCTCTTAAGGTTACTCTACCACAATGGCAGATGGTTAGTAAAGGACTTTGCTATGACTTTGGTGTAAAATTTAAAGTTGAGAGTCAAGAGGTTTGCGATGAGTTAGCATTAGATATTAAGTTAAAGAATATACCATGTGAGGTAAAGATGAACTTATCTATTAATGACCAACTACAAAACTGTGATACTATAAAATTCACAAGAACTCCAATTGAGTGTAAGTATGATTATAATATATTAGTTGAGCGTTGGACAGACTGTAATCTTTCATTAGAAGATTATAACAGACTGTATTCCAAAAAGTTCACATTTAATATGGTTGATGATATTTATAGAGCAGGTTTAGGTCTAGAGCTAAGAGAAGGAGATGTTTATCTAAGAGGAAAAATTGGGACATATAACTTAAATGAAGTATGTTTTAGTGGTGATGGTGAGCTTGGAATAGGTAGCTATAAAACTTTTATCGAAAGAGCTTTAGAAGACTTAGATGTTCCAAATGAAATAAAGAAAGAAATTCTATCATGCGGTCCTACAACTACTCCTAATGCAATACCTAATGTTGATCTTGCAGTTGAATATTCATTACAGGGTAATACTTACAATGTTGGTGATATCATAGATCAGGTAATACGTGTTAGAAATATTGGAGCTGATGATTCTGTGGGAACTATTAGTTTAGTTGTTACAGGACTTACAGCATTTGATGTAGTATTTGATCCTAATATGACTACAGCAAACATAGTATCAGGATCGACTACAGTCAATAACGCAGATTGGACAACTTCTACATTATCTGGTGGTATCTTATATACAAGTTCTGTAGTAATACCTGCAGGCAGTGAGAGTAGAATTGGATTATCAACTGAAGCTTTAGTAGCAGGACAAGATGGAAATTTAAATGTTTCACTACTTAATACTACAGGTGGAGATATTGACAATACTAATAACTCAACTAATAAGTTTTTACAAATTTATCTTTAGAATATATATATAACAATTTATAATTTATAATTTAACCAAACCCTTGCGAGGGAAATAATATGTCAAATATAAGAATTTTTAAAATTAAACCTGAACAGGTTGTTGGCTGCAACAACTTTACAGTAGAGTTCATCCACGACTATCCAAGTTGTGTGAACAGACCATGTGAAATCAATAGCTCTAATGAGTTTGAGATTCACATTGATGAAGACTGTAATGAAGAAGTTTGCATACAAGGATTTTACAAGTGCGATGATGATTGTGCTAGTTGTCCAAGTAAAGCTTTCAAATACTGTCTATGTACTGCAAGTACTGTACTAAGTAATTGTCAAGAATGTGTTGATGGAATTATAACGGAAATCTGTTCTGCTGAAGAATTAGCTCAAGGAAAGGTCTGTGGATCTGGTCTTTGTGGTTGTCCAGTAGATAAGCCTTTCTACAGCCCTACACTTGAACAGTGTGTTGTTTGTGAAGAAGGTTCTGTGAATTCTCAAAACAAATGTTTAGAATGTAAAAACGGACAATGGGTAGATAAAGATTGTGCTGATGCAACATGTAGCCAATTAACAGGAGACTGTATACCTAATTGTGTAGAGAACGGAAAATACAATGTTGATACTAAGGAGTGTGAATGTGTAAGTGGATTTATGATGGACTCAACAGGTGCTTGTATACCTGAAGCTGAGTGTAATCCTGATGATACTGATATTCCACCTTGTAAAGTATGTGTAAATGGTTTCTTGGAAGATATAGTTTGTGCTGATCCTAATAAGATTTGTGTAAACGATGAGTGTGTTGATCCACCATGTACAGGTGACTGTGAGAATGGTTTCGATTGTGCAGGAGAAAATTGTGGATGTTTAGATGGTCAATGTGCAGATTGTACAGAGAATCCATCAGCTCTAGGATGTGCACCTAACCCTTGTTCAGGATCTTGTAGTGATGGAAATGACTGTGCAGGAGATGACTGTGGATGTTTCCAAGGAGAATGTGTACCATGTAGTTTCTTCAACTGTAACCCTGATTTATGTGGAGTTATAGATGGATGTGGATGTAATGGCACAAAATGTGAAGGAAACGGAGACAGTAATTGTAACGATGACCTAAAACTAGAAGTAAAAGATTGTGTTCTAGAAGCAGAACTTTCACTAAGTAAGAAATGTCAATGTGAGGCTTTATCAAGTGGTGTATATGTAGAATCTATTAGTACAGCTAATAATGTAACTACAGCTTCATTTAAAGCGGATATAAGAAAAGGTATTTCTAATTCAGCAGCTCAGCATGCAGCTCTTCCATTATTTAGTAATGTAGATATAAACAATGAGTTACCTTTAGCAGGTAAAGCTACATTAACTATAACAGCTACATATAAAGATGTACTTACAGGAGTTAAGTCTACAGAGGTAGCATATCAAGATGTTAAATCTTTTGTACAAAAAAGTGAATTAGATTTCTCAAATGTTGTTATTGGAACTACTGAAGTTGGAGTTAGAATCTTTATAGGTTATAGCATAAAACTAGAAGTAAAAGAATTGGACTTTGAATCAGGTTGTTTCTATGCTCCATCTATTTATAATTCAGTAACTAGAAATATTCTAGATGAAGGTTTTGTAGCAAGCGTTACTCTAAAAAGTAATAGCTCTAAGAATCCTTTAATGACTTGGACACAGGGTAATGTATTCAGATCATTTTATATCCAAGCTGATGCTGATGGTAAATATAGAGATGTATTATATGGTCCTAAGAAGTTCATATCTGATCTAGATAGAGGTGTTCAAAATATATCACCTGACGAAAAAGGAGAATTCATATCTAAGAAAGACTATAAAGTTTCTGTTGATTGTGGTTGTGATAAACTAGAAGTAATAGAGCAAGTTGTAGTTTGTGATGTAGAATTTGAAAAGGATGTTCAAGCAATATATAGTGAGTGTAATACTAGACTAAGTTTAGATAATCAATTTAGTGTATGTCCTATCAATCGTAATCTTAAAGACTACGGATACGGAAACAATCACGAGAGTCAAACTAAGTACTTACTAAAAGTAAATGGTTCTTTAGAAGCTACGTTCGTTTATGATAACGCATCAAACGAGCTAAGAGATGAGTCAACTAATGTAAAGTGGAATTCATGGAGTGCTTCATTCCCAAGTGGAATAGAGTCTGTTAGCTTAGAAATGAATCACGATAGTACTTGTAAGAAAGAACACAGTGTTGGAATATTATTAAATAATCCTACATTTGAAGCTATATGTAATACTGATGGTACAGTAACTTATAAAGTAAGTAATACTAGTGACCTATCTGTAGATTATGTAGAGGTTCTTAATTCTATTACTAGAACTAAATATTACTTTAGTAATTCAACATTCATACTTATAGAATCACTAACGAAGGGTACTAATAACTTCATTGTTTCTTATAAGAATGGTTGTGAAAAATCTGTAACTGAAACAGATAACTGTTGTGAGACTGGTGCTAGTGTAACAATTGACCAAAACATAAAAGGTTTAATTGCAGGAAGTACAGCTCAAATAGATTTCTCATACGAAGGATTTGTAGGAACACCTACAGTTCTAGTATCTAATGGTACAATCGTAGCAGGAAATAAATTTACAGCAGGAATAGGAGTAACTACACTGACTGTGACAGATTCTACAGGATGTAGTAAAACAGCTCAAATAACATTAGTTGAGATTAATGACAATAGTACATTAGTATTTGATGTTAACCCACAATGTGCAGGTAATGTAAGTGGATTAGCTGTAACTAGTGAGCCAAGTACTTATGTTGAAGTTAAAGATCCTAATAATAACACATTGTCAGGAACAACTAATTCAGCAGGAGAAATAGAATTCTCAGGATTAAGTACTTCAGGAACATATACATTGACTATGGTAGGAACTAGTTCAGTTCTAAACCCTGTAAATCTTGTTATTGTGGATAATGTAGAATTGACAGCTATGAACTTAGCCACTACTAATACATATTGTACATCTAATGCTGTACAAGTTGATTTAGAAGGTACTGCAAACTCTACTATCACATTGATAGCTGCAGGAGCAGGTGGAGACTTAACAGTTGATTTAGATGCTAACGGAAATGGTGTAGCACTATTAACATACGCATCAGCAGGAACTTATAACATAGCAGCAGATAGTGGTTCAGTTGGACTTTGTTCAACATCATTAACTGGTGACCTAGATGTAACAATTGTAGATGGACCTAATATTATAGATGTAACATTTGATTGTGTACCACCTTTAGTTGGTGATAGCGATGTTACTGTAAATGTAAGTTCACAAAGTGGATTAACTGTAACAGGTATTGTTGATGGAGTTACTTATGCAATTCCTGTAACTGGTGCAGCAAATATATATTCAGCGACAATACCTCAAGCAAGTGGTAAGACTATTGAAGTCATTGCAACTAGTGCTAGTGGAACTTGCGCTGATTCAGAAATTGTAACTATGCCAAATTGTAATTGTACTACTCCAAATAATCCAACATTTAATACTTTAGATGGTGATGGAATAGAATACTTATGTGGAGGTACAGTAGACCTAAATGTTTATAATAATGCAGCTAACGCTACCATTAAGTGGTATAGTGATTCAGCTCTAACAAATCTATTAGGAACAGGGTTAACTTACACAGCTTCAGTAGGAGGTACTTACTATGTAGTTGCAGAAGATAATACTACAGGGTGTCAATCAAATTCAGTAATATTCTCTGTAATTGAAGGAGACTATGTATTGAGTATGACAGTATTTGATGAAGTTTGTCTCAATGCAGTCAACCAATCTATAACAGCTAATGTAGCAGGTAATAGTAATGGTATGATATTCAGATTTGAAATTGATGGTGCAGTAGTTCAAAATGGATCATCTAATGTTTTATTGTATGATGCTCTTTCTTTAGGTACTAAAGCAATTTCTGTAATAACTAAGAGAGCAGATGGATCATGTGAGAAAACTGTTTCAGACTCGTTTGATGTAATCTCATGTTGTACTAACATTAGTATATCAGTAAACGGAGATTCTACTAACAGTTGTGAAGACTTGGTAGCAACAGTAAATGGAGGTATTGCACCTTTCACTTACTTGTGGACAGGAACAGGAGACATGGGTACAGTAGTTAACGTAGTTGGAGACACATTTGCTAAAACAGTTGTGAATGCAGGTGAGTTTGTTGAATTAACACTTACAGTTACAGATGCTAATGGATGTTCAGATGACGTTCTTGTAGATTATGCTAAATGTAGCTGTTTATGTAATACAGCAGATCAATGTACACAGATATTAACTGAGACAACTGACGTAGCTGGTTACGGAGAAATTCTTAATACAGATACACTACCTTCAGGAAAGCAATTGAGATTCACACTTAGAAATAATAACGTATCTGATAGGTTTGTTATTAAGGAAAATGGAGTGACTATCGTTGATACAGCTTACGCAGGTGTTGGACTTATAAATGGTGCAGGATTCTCAGCCCCAAATGCTGCAGGTTATCCTGTAATTACATTAGATCCTTTTGTAGATGGTGATGATATAACATCAGACGTAGTTACAGCAGGTGGATTTGTTAAGGCAGGAATAGCTCTTAAATTAGCAGAGCAAGGTTCAGTAATTAAGAACATAACATTTGATTACACATTACCTGCTGATACAGTTTTAACTGTTGATCACAACGATGTTAACGCTTCTCAACAAGGATCATTCGGACTAGTAATTGAATGTATATAATCATATTCCTAACCATAAATAAATAAGAGAATATGTTATTTAACAAATCAACAGAAAGTAGGTTAAAAAGTTTAGAAGACACTATTATAAGACTAGAGGGAGAGCTGAAAACGCTCTCCTCTTCTAGAGCTTGTGAGGGGTGTAATCTAGCTAATACTACACAGACAATAGAAGCTGATATTACAAACTCTA
>Ga0209092_10002122_pt1 | contig 18525 bp, 12 predicted proteins | sample FraStrMetagenome_FD_187446 | JGI IMG/M metagenome (GOLD analysis project Ga0209092, IMG submission 187446) | Marine eukaryotic phytoplankton communities from Arctic Ocean - Fram Strait ARC3M Metagenome (SPAdes) (version 2) | ecosystem: Environmental > Aquatic > Marine > Oceanic | place: Fram...
ATTATTAGCAGGGTTTAAAGGCGGGTTACTTAATGTAATACCGTTCATTTGTAACACTTCGTTTACCGCTAATCCAGCATCTCCTTCCCAGGCTAAAAATCCAATTTTTGCACCTGTTGTGTCTAATACATTAAGGTTGTTTAGTTGAATTGTAATGTTTTCTGGGACACTTTCTAGGCCATCATAGATGTTTATTTGATTTAGGGGTAAGTTGGGATCCGAATATATTATTATTATGGCCCATCCAGCAAAATTGGTGCCGGTTGAACAATATGATTCAGAAATATCTATTTGTTCTAAATTACTAAGTGTGTATGTACCATTTTCTTCAGTTTGAATCAGTTCTGTAACGTCTGTAAAAGCAGCAAAAAACTGTCTACTTGCATCTAAGGTGTATTCAAAAGTTCGGTCGGGAGTAATTGGTGTTGTATTTAAGGTCACATTGAAGTCTCCTGTTCCTGATCCAGCCCAGTACAAATAAGCGGCTTCGATAGTTTGAGTGTTAGATAAGTTTAAAGTAGCCGAAGATGAGGTGTTAATTGTACAGTTGAAACTCGAATTGTTTTCAACCGTATTTAGGGTGTTTCCAATTGCCGTATAGTCTAAATGCCCGTTTAATTGGTTGAAAAGAGAAATTTCTTGACCGATTACAAGGTTAATTGTGAAACAAAAAAGATAAAATAAATAAATTTTATTAAAATAAAACATAAAACAAAGATATCATTTTAATTAAGAATTCTAACGCTTCAAAGTAAAGTGGCCTTTATACTCAAATGTTTTTTCTAGGGTCTTAATTGTTGCTAAAAACCAATAGTCATTACTAGGCATATCATTGCCATTATAGGTGCCGTTCCATCCCCCTGAATTATGTGTTATTTTGTTTAGCACTTTACCAAACCTATCAAAAATTAATATACTTGATCCTGGAAGTGTTTCAATACCAACAATATTCCAAGTATCAAAATAGCCGTCGCCATTAGGAGTGAAAAACTTTAGTGCGTTTATAACAAGTACTTGTTTAGTGGTTTCGTTGCATGCATTTAAATCAACAACAGTTATGGTATGATAGCCTGTTGATACGTTATTGAAAAAGTTGGAGGTTTGTAGAGGTCCATTATCTAATTGAAATTGATAATCTCCAATTCCTTGAACCCCAATAGTTATGGAGTTTTGATCAGTAAAGCCTATAACTTCAGTAAATTCAATTATAGGTTTTTGAGATTCGATGACGTCAAAGTTGTCAGAATTTGTACACCCTTTTTGAGAGGTTACTGTGACAGAATAATCACCAATTTCATTAATAATAATTTCGCTACTAGTTTGGCTAGTTGACCAGAGATATGTATCACTTGTATTAAATGTTTCAGCGCTTACTACTAGGGGTAAGTCATCTAAACAGATCACCTGATCGGAAATATCTACGATCGGTAAACGATTTACAGTAAGGCTAAACTGCGTTAAACTAGAGCAGCTTGTTGTGTTATTCGTCACTTTAGCAATAATAGTTTCTGTGTTTGTAGCATTGTATATTGATCCTAATGAGTTTGAACTATTGAGCGCATCTGCAACAGTTTTATAATATTCAACTGAGTAGTTTGTGGGGCTTTGGTTCCCTAATATTTGGGCAGTTTGCTGCGATAAGTCAAATTCTAATTCTCCATCATTTCCATCATCACAGTTTTCCAAATTTTCAGCTTGATTAGCAACAGGTAAAGGCCTTGAGATGAAATCAAAACTGTGTATGTAATAACAGTTTGTAGTTATAGTTTCAATTCTTACAAATAATGATAAAATTGCGATTTCTGAATTAAGTATACTAATTGGGTCTGTTTTACTTTCTGCGTCATTAAAAGTTGTATAATAACTAATATTTAAATCGTTACTTTCTGAAACTAGTGTGTCATTTATTTCTGACAGCTCAAAATTTTCAGCCTCATCTACACAAATTTCATAGCTTGAAATTGTATTAATTTCAGTAGGTAATATCGAAGTTAAAGTTAAGGCAGCTGATGTATAACATTGTGTAACGGTATTGAGTACTTTTATATAAACGATTTCTGGGTTAGTTGTTGTTTCAAACGCTTCAGGGTTTGTTATTTCATCTGTGTTATTTTCAAGATCTTCTAAATTGTGGTAATAGCTCGATTCAAGAAAATTTTGTCGCACATCAAAAATATTGATTTCATAAATAGAAATATCAAAAACATTAAGCCCGTCGAAGTCCGTGTCACATTGATTTATAAGATTATTTTCTTGTTCCACTTTTGGAGTTGATAAAATATTAACTCCAAAGCTTTCAACTAGATAACATCCATTCAAACTATTCTCTATCCGAACAAAAAGTATTTGCGGGTTAGTGGTGTTTTCATAATTCAATGGCAGGGGGTTAGAGTTGTTTTCGGCATGTTCAAGTGTGGTATGAAATGAAAAAATAGGATTAGAACTTATTCCATCATTTAATTTTGCAATAATTTCGTTAAAGTCAATTTCAACACTTCCGTCAATGTCTCCGTTATCACATTTTATGACATCAATATTATTTGTGATATTATATTCAGGAACCTTAGTGATATCAATAACAAATGAGTCTAATGAAAAACAATTACTGTCTGTGATGTTATCTACTTTTACGAATATTGTTTCTGGAAAACTATTTGCCGTGTAAGGTTGGTTTTTGTTTATTAGCTGATTGTAACTACTATCCTCATAATAAAACACTTCCATTCCTGTTTGCTCATTTAGAATTTCATCATCTTTAGTATTAAATAAATACGTTGGGGTGTTAAAATCATCTACGCACACATTATATGTTTGTATGTTATTTATAACAGGTAATGTATTCACAATTATATCTAAAGGAACAATTATAGGGCAATTTAGGGTAGAGCTATTTTCTTCTACTCTAATATAAATTTGTTGTGTATTAGTATCAAATGAATTAGTGTTTATTATTGGAGATATCTCATTTGTTGCATTTTGTAAACTTGTAAAAAAGTGAAAAGACATTTCAGTACTAGAGTCCGTTAAGGTAGGTATAATACTATTTAAATCAATAATTGAAAATCCATCTAAATCTGTGTCACAAACTATAATGGGAGAAGGGGATGTTATTGAAGGAGCTTCAATAACAATTAACTCAAAAGAACTCACATCTGTGCATGAGGTTAAGTCCTCAGAAATTCGTACAAATATAGTTTGTGGATTTGTTATATTAGTATAAGAATTAGGGAGAGGGGATGTATTGCTTTCAGCATTTTCTAGTGTATCAAAATAATTAACTTGAAATCCCTCTATGTTTTCTATGATTCCTTCACTTAAGCTACTAAGATCTAATAGTTTAAACCCATCTGTATTGTTGTCACAAACAAATTGATTGGGAATAGAGTTAAATTGTATAACTTCATTTAATAATAAATTAATTACGGTTCTTTCCATGCAGGATTCATTTTCTATATTTATAAACAAAGTAGTAGTGCTTTGCGTTAGAGTATAGCTAGAACTTAGAATCGGACTATTATTTAATTGATCATTTAAAGATTCAAAAAAAGTGATGCTTATGTTAGGAAGTGAATTACCAATGTAGTTAGTCAAATTCAATAGATCCACTGCATGCAAGCCATCATTATTGTCATCACAATAACTAATCATTAAGTTAGTTTCAGAGAGTAATAAATTACTATGTATTTCAAACGACCTAATTACAAAACACCCAGATACGTCATCCTCTACACGGATGTAAATCAATTGATTGTAACGAGTTGTATTAAGGTAGTTTGATGGAACTTCAATAGGGAATGTTGAGTTTTGCGCATTTGCAAATGAGGTGTGGAAACTAGTACTTAGACCAGAGAAATTATCCATTAATAATGGAAGTGCTTCTAGTAAATTAAAGTTTGAAAACCCATCTAGGTCGTTATCACATGCGTCTATAAAAATTGGAGTCGTGCTGATGCTGGGAGCGTTGTAAACTTCAAAATTAATGGGCATTATACTATAGCAATCATTAGTTAAATCTAAAATTCTTGCAAATAACTGTATACTTGAAGCACTAAAGTTAGATGCTAAAGGGTTCGTGTCCGTTTCTGCATCAGTTATCGATGAATAATAACTTACTTCTAAATTTGTGTCTCCTCCTGTAATAGAACTACTAAAGGACATTATATCCAAAAGGGTAAATTCATTTCTATCGGAATCATTATCACAAACGATAAATGGGTTTAGCTCAGGCAGAGCAGGCTTAGAATTAACAACTAAGTTAATTGGTGAATAGGCCAAGCAATCAGATTCACTTTCTAATCGCACATATACAATTTGTGGGTTCGTGTTGTTTTCAATACTAGTAGTAATTGTATTTTCATTTGCTATTGCATCTTCAAGCGAATAATGATAAGAGAGGGTGTAATCAGCTATTGGTGCCGCCGCTATAACTTCAGCATTTTTAATTGTTAAATCAAAAACTTCTATTTCATCGCCGTTGGATTCACATACTACAAAGTCTGATATAGCCCCAATACTTTGTTCTGTAGTTAGAGTTACATTGATAGAGTCTTGCAGTTCACACTCGATATTATTTAAGGAAACTTCTACTTTTACGGAGTAATTCCCTGATTCAGTTGCAATGTATTCAGCGCCACTATTGGCAGATATCAGTTCGTCATTTAAATACCAATCATAAATCGCAGAAGAAATTTCATCTTGAAAATTAGCATTTAAATTTACAGAGTTTGAACATTTAATGATGTCTTCTCCTAAATCTAAATAGGGTTCGATAGTCGTCGTTTTTAAAAATACGGCTGAGTCAAAATTTTCATCAAAACCATCCGCTATAATTAATTTTACATGGTAAAGAGTATTAGGAATGACTTCAGCTACTGAAGTATTAGTAACTGTACGACCATCAAAATTAGTATCTCCAATGCTATAATCATCAAAATAAGATTCATTTTCACTTTCACAAAATCCAAATATTTCTGGATGGATATTTCCAGGGCTAAAAAGCACATTGTCTGCACCAATAGTGGCTATGTTGGTATAGGGTTGACTGCTGTTCGCTTCTTTAATAAGAAGTGCAAAAACATCTTCATTATTACAGATATACTCAACTTGTAGATATTCTTCTGAAGCTAAGATATATTGAAACTCAATAATGTTTGTGGCGGATACGATATCAAATTCTACCGAGGTTGCATTAAATGAGTTAGTAGATAAATAAGGATCCAAATCAGGGTCAGACCCCCAGTCACTAGTCCCCTGATTTAAGTTTTGATTAACGACCGAATTTCCTGCATAATTTGCATCTCCAGTCGATAAGATAATTCCGTTTTCAAAAGGAAATGCTGAATCTGACTTTGTAAAAGTTCCAAAACTAGATAATCCGCTTTGGCTTCCATTGATAAAAGAACTTACGTTTGAAACTTCAATGCACCCTTCAAATAGATGCACTTCTAATAATTCATTAAGTGAGATGGTGGTGTCAATTAAGACATTTTGGGCATTAACCAAAAATATATTAAATAGTAATAATAATAAAACTTTGTGCATTGACGTTAAGATTAACAATATTAAACAACCCATATCTAAGCAATCAAAATAAATTGGTTATTTTGATTTAAAAAAGGGTAATGAAATTAATTGTAATCTAACAACTTAAATGTAATGCTTTTTTTTGTTTTATCGTCTATCTTTTTAAAGTAAAATGGCCTGTAAAAGTTCTATTATCTGGGAGTTTAACAGAAAACCAATAGTCTGAATTAGGTAACAGAGCTCCATTGAATGTGCCGTCCCAACCTCCATCAAAGGCATTTATTTGAGTCAATAGTTTTCCAAAACGATCAAAAATATAAACCTCACTATTTTTTTGATTAGGCGTGTTTATTCCATACACATGCCAGGTATCGTTAAACCCATCGCCATTAGGGGTAAAGAATTTAGGAAAACCAATAACTGAGATGTTATTTTCTACGATTCCACATCCGTTTTTATCTCTCACATAGATCGTATGAAACCCAGGGGTTACCATGGAGAAAAGATTGGAATCTTGGTAGGTTGTTAGGGGGCTGTCTAAGGCGTATTCGTAGTCGCCTTCTCCAGAAACAGTTACTGTGACAGTATTGTTTTCTATTCCGTCAATCACCTCAATCATTTCAATGGAAGCAGTGTCTGATGGGAGGACTGTTAGAGTTCGAGTTTTTGAACATCCATTGGTATTTGTTACAGATACCGTGTAGTTCCCTGGTTCATTTATCTGAATTTCCGATGTTGTTTCTCCTGTAGACCAGTTATAATAAAACATATTAAAATCACCTTCTAAAAGTCCAGCGCTTAGATTAATCGTATTTGGATAATCATTTAAGCAGTAAACCAATTCATCAGAAATTTCAATTTGTGGGAGTTCATAAACCACAAGTTCGACTGTATTGATTCCGTAACAATTAACCCCTTCTTCTATACGAGCAAATATAACCTGACTATTTTGGGTGTTATTTGTGTAATTAGTTGGTAGAGTGCCTGTTTGTAAGACCGCATCTTGGTAAGTCTCATAATAGCTTACGTTGAGGTTAGGGGGGAGTCCAGCGAGAACACCACTAGTAGCATCACCAAGATTGAAACTGATAAAGCCATCTTCTAAGCCGTCTGTATCGCATTTGGTAAAGACCGAGTTTTGACCTGCGTCTGCGCCTACATTTAAAATCAACTCGGATACATTATAACACCCAGTTTGAGTGTCTAAAACCTGTACATATAAGGTTTCTGGATTTGTAATATTAGTGTAATTATCTCCACTAAAATCATTAGACGCGTCTATTTCTGCGTCTACTCTGTTTTTATAGAACTTCAAGCTACTATTACTAGCCATGTTAGTTGCCTCGTCATAAACAGCATTCAGATTGAAAGTTGAGGTGTCTTGAGAAAATTCGCTCTCAGCACATTGTATTAGGGCAGTGTCATTAGCTATGGGTAGTGGACTGTATTCAATTTCAATACTTCCATAACTCGTACATCCAGAGCTTAACAAAACCTCCACTCGATACACTCCAGAAGCATCAACCACGAGATTACTGTCTGTAATCCCTGGAATGAGGTTATCATTTTTATACCATTGGTAAGCGACAGCATCATTTTGTAGGGCCTCTAATGTAAGAGTTTCGTTCTCACACAAGGGATTGTTTGTAGCGAATAGGCGATCGGTCCCTAGGTCTGTCCCTAGTTCAAAACTATTTGCTTCTAAAAATACCGCTGAATCGTATCTGTAGTTTTGTTCATCTGCTATGACTAATTTGACGTTGTAGAGTTCGTTAGGGATGATAGTAGCAGTGGCCGTAAGAACCGCCGTTTGTCCATTAAAATTAATGGGGGCAGAACTTGCATTCCAACTCCCAAAGTAGGTTTCATTAATTGCTAGACATTCTCCAGGAATTTCTGGATGAACAGTAGTTACTTTAACGGGCGTTTCAGTGTTGGGTACTGTGGCAATATTTGTGTATTGCTGCTCACCGTCTTTACGAATTAAAAATCCAAATAAATCTGAATATTGACAGGTGCTTAAATCACCTTCTTGGTATTCTTCGGAAGCAAATAGATATTTAAAACTAATCTGATTTGCAGCAGCCGAAAAATTAAATTCTATAATTGTAGCATTTAGAGTATTGATCTCGTTTAGGCTTGTTTCTAAGTCTAAATCACCAGACCAGTTAGGCGCATCATCATCACTTAAAGTTGCATTAGGACCTCCTACATTATTAAGTTTTCCGGTACTTAAAACGATGCCAGTTTGTAATGGGAAACTACTTCCAGAAGCGTCAAAATAGCCATAGCTCTTGTCAGATGAACCAAAATCGCCTCCAACCACATTAGTTACCACTAAGCTTTCGATACATGGACTATTAATAAGGATGTCCTCAATAAGTTCTTGAGGAGTGTAACTGGTACTTGACACTTGTACATTTTGAGTGAATGCAGAAAGTGAAAGTAAAAGGAAACTAAATTGGCAGTATTTTTTCATCTTAATACCACAAAGATACAAATTGATTCCTCTCAATTGATTTTAAAAATAGAGATATTCTGAAGCGTATAGCTAAATAATTAGAATCTTACATTGATGAAAGAAATGGAGTTATTATTGAGATAAAAGAATTTTTATAAGTCTCTCTTTTTTAGCAATCTATACGATGAATACACAAAAATAGCAGTCCATAAAAGGACAATCATAATAGTGTCAAAGTGAACAGAATAGTCATAAACGATGTCTGTATTTCCAGGAAACTTAGTCATTGCAATACGTTGAAAAGGTTGCTTGATAAGGTTCGACATCGATGTTAGCGGTAAAAAGTTTTGTACTTTTTGAGCTAATTCAAAACTACCTTTCCATGTAATAATCCCTAAAATAATCCATTCTAAAATCAGATCTACAAATAGAAATGCTAATGCAAATGCAGATCGTTTTGCTAAGACTCCTAAAAATAAACAGAACGAAAAGAACCCAACAAGCTTTACAAAATAAGCAACCAAAAATTCCATTTGTTGAATAATAATATGAAATTCATTGTAACTGGAATAGACAAGCCCTAACACTAACGACAGAATAAAGATAATTACTGTTGAAACTATAGAGAAAAACAGGATGACATAAAATTTAGAGAGAATAAATTCTTTTTTACTAAGTCCGTCAATCAGGTTTTGTTTGAGGGTTTTATTACTGTATTCGTTCCCAATCATCGACACGACAACAATCGCAAAAAAGAATTTAAATAGTGCCGAAAAAAAGGTGGTGATATGCCATATGATAGGGAAATTAAAAATCCCTAATTCTCCGAGTTCAAGCGTGAAAAATCCAAAAAAATTGATTTTTATAGCGGATAATAGGATCACACAAAGTGGAAGTATAAAAGAGGTAAATATTAATATTTTACTAGTTCGGTTTAGTAAAAGTTTTTGAAGTTCTATTTCTAGCAGTCGTCTCATTTGTTCTCGGTTAATTGTAAAAATTGCTCTTCTAGACTTTCTTTCCTTTTTACTAAATGGCTAAGAACGATTCCATTTGTAAAAAGTAATTTATTGAATTCTTCAGCATCCATTGGAAGCGTTAGAAATGCGGTAATCAAATCAGCTTCAGATTTTGTGTGTGAAAAATTGGGATGTGAATCCAATAATTTAATTAAGTCGTCCTTTTGGGTTGTTTTAAGTTCAAAAAACCCATTGCTTGAAATTAGCTCATCAACTCTTCCAGAAAAGAGGTTGACGCCTTTATTAAGAACAACCACGTGACTGCATACTTTTTCAACTTCGTCTAACAAATGAGAGGCTAGGAGAATTGTAGTCCCGTTTTGTGCAATAGTTTTAATTATTTCTCTAATTTGATGTATGCCTTGTGGGTCTAATCCATTGGTTGGCTCATCTAAAATTAAAATTTCAGGGTCATTCAAAAGGGCAGAGGCAATTGCAAGCCGTTGTTTCATTCCTAATGAAAAACTGCTAAAATCATGGTCTTTTCGATCAATGAGTCCTACAATTTCTAAAGTTTTATCAATTGAATCATAAGGTATCTCCTTGATTTTACAAACCAATTTAAGGTTTTGGAAGGCAGACATATAGGGGTAAAAGTTTGGACGTTCAATAATAGCTCCCACCATTTTTAACGCTTGATGTGTTGTTAAATCGCCTCCATACCAAGAAAAATCACCTGAGGTTTTATTAACGACGTTTAAAACAATTCCTAGGGTTGTGGACTTGCCACTTCCATTAGGGCCTAAAATCCCGTAAACATTGCCTTTATCGATGTTAAAACTTAAGTTTTTTACAGCTGTAAGGTGGCCAAATTTTTTTGTTAGATTTGATATTTTTAAAATAGAATCCAATTCTTTATATTTTGATTAGTTACTATGTTTATAAGACTATAAATAGACTTAATTGTTACAAGTTAAAAAATAAAACCTAATTTTGGGTTTCAAGTTGAATTATGAAAGACGATTTAAAAATATCTCTTAAAAAACCCTCTTACCCTGTAAGTCCGTTACTAAAAGCCTACTTGCAAAAATTTAACCGTACCATTCGTTTGCCAATATTTTATGACGATTTACTTCGGTTTCAAGGGGCTGTTGAGGTTTTTGATAAAAACGATAAAAATACATTTTGGATTCGAACCTATTACAGTGAATCTGAACGAATTGAGATTGACTTGAACCTCAAAAGAATTTACACCACGTTACATTCAGATGGAAATCAAAAAATAATTCCTTTCTTAAATGTCGATGCTATTGATTATTGTACTTTTGGAAATTCCAAACCTTTTCGTATTAAGATTAGAAATATTCTCAATGATAATTACGCTTATTTTTATGTAAAAAAAGCAGATGCTTCTAGAATATATGGTCTTGAACTAGAACATATGTTGTCTCCACATAACTTAAATTTTCTTGTGTACAATGACACCTTAATTGAAGAGCACATCACAGGAATACCGGGCGATGAGTTTATAGAGAAGATGTTACCAAGTTGCACAGCTTCAGAAAAGTCACAAATTGCAAAAGAATTTGTAAAGTTTAACGAACGTTGTATGATTCGCTTACTGGGAGACATGCGGTCGTATAACTATGTGATTGTGCCTACACATGATTTTGATCATGTTGTATATTCGATACGTGCTATTGATTTTGATCAACAATGTTTTGAGGGTAAATTCAATGTATACCGTCCGCAGTTTTTTAAAGAAAATTTTAAAATGGTTGATTTGGTCTCTGAAAAATTCGAAAAGATGTCCATTAATCAATACAAGTTAGAAGAACGCTCTATAATTGCCAAGCGTCTTTTGAGTTATAAGAATCGAGTTGAGAGACTGATAAAATCTATGATTGCAGACACGATCTCTACCCCAGAGCACGAAGCCTTATTGAAAGCTAAAATATTTGAATATACGAAAGACCCTAAGTTTTTAAAGTGTAAAAATATGGGAGAAATACTGAAAAATGCATTAGGATTTGTAAAACGAAATTACGAAACAGAAAATACTGAAATCGTATTTTAATTCCAGTTTTCGTCAAAGTCTAGTTGGTCATAATCTTCACTGTCATAGCCATCACTGAATTCATCGAAATCATCTTCATTTTTATCAGCTTCGAATGTTTTTTCAGGCGCTTCTCCAGGGACTTGTCCGTGGACAAATAATAGATTAGGGTAGTCGGTCCCTTGTGCTTCTTCAACGACTTCTGCAAGCTCAACTAAAAAGGTCCACATGCTCAAAAAATCATATACATAGATTAATTTGGTTCGTGATTCTGATACAGAAGAATCGATACTAGTTTCATTCATTAGTTGAATATCAGTTCCTCCTTCACTCATATCAAATAAAGAGATTTCTTCACCTTGGTTCCAGTCATCGTCACTTATGTAAAACGATGCCATTTCACTTCCATCGAACCCAAAAGATTGAGTGATCACGTTATGTAAGTCTTCAAGAGAATCTGTTTTTCGAATTTCTATATCTCTAAAAATATCTTCTTTGGTATCGTTGTCTAAAACAACTCTAAATCTATAAATCATAGGTCAATAATATTGTACAAATATAAGTTGCATTTTTGTTATGCGAGTTGGTTTTGTCTTTTTTTGTGAAGGCACTCTAGAAGGACATAACATTGAATTCCAAATAGGAGGGATGCAATTACTAAATGTATGGGCTGACTTAAGAAAGGAAAGTCAAAATAATACATCATTATTCCGGTAGACACCTCTAAAAGCACACAGTAAATGACTAGTTTTAGTTTGTTAAAACCAAGGCCTTTAGATTGGTTTAAGTACCACAGATATCCATTTAAAAACAAAACTAAGATAGATGTTGAACGGTGGATATAAAAGTTGAGTGTAGGCGATTCTAGCCACAAAGCTTTCTGATAGCCAATCAGTTTTGTTTGCTCGTCTACAAACTCACGAACTTGAGTGCCTAAAATAATTTGCACGAGTGATAGCAGGAGTGCAAAAACAAGAATGTTATAAAACTTAGGATGATACTTCTGGGGTTTATAACTGGACTTGGATGCAAATATAAGGTACAAAATAAAAGCGACTATGAGTAAAGCCATGACCATGTGAACGGTGATCTTATAAGGGGCTAAGTTAGAGTCTACCACTGTTTTACCTAACCAAGCTTGAAAGCCCATACCAAACAAAGTGAGCATGGATATTAAAGGAATCCATTTATTTTTTTTCCAAAACCAAAAAGATAAAACTGAAAAAATTAAAATAGGAATACCCGACAAAGCACCAATCAATCGATTGATGTATTCGACCCAAGTATGAACGGGATCATAGGCTACATAGTCGTGTTTGCTATAGATTTTCCAATTAGCAGTGTCAAATGTGTCTTCTGAAGTGAAATCTTTTTTTGCTACTAAAAAGGCTTCATGTTCCACAAGGATCATCATTCCTTTTTCATAGTTGTTGTTAGGTTCAAACAACAACTGTTTGCTTTCGGTAGGAGGGATGTAATAGCCAAAACATTTTGGCCAATCAGGACAGCCCATTCCTGAGCCTGTCATACGCACAATCGCCCCTGCCACAATAACAAAGTAGATGAGTACTAATGAAATTTTTGAAAGCGTTCTAAACTTATTTTTCATTGGCTATAGTTAGTCCTAGTTCGGTCCCTTTTTTTAACATCAAATCAAAGGCTTTTTTAGGGTCATTGCTAATAATGCCATCCAATATTGACTCTTTTATGTATTCTTTAATAATCCCTATTTCTCTAGAGGGGCCTAAATCAAATGTCTTCATGATTGTTTCCCCTGAAATTGGTGGCTGAAAGTCCCGCAATCGATCGCGTTCTTCAACTTCTACTATTTTCTCTCGAACCAATTTAAAGTTGTTGTGGTATTTCTTGAATTTATAGGAATTCTTAGTGGTAATATCCGCTTCACATAAGGTCATTAAATCTTCAACAAATTCTCCAGCATCAAAAACCAAACGTCTTACAGCAGAATCGGTGATATTTTCTTGCGCTAAAACGATCGGTCGCGAACTCATGAAAACGAGTTTTTGGACGTATTTCATCTTGTCGTTCAATGGCATTTTAAGCCGCTTGAATAAGTGATAAACCATTTTAGACCCCTTTAATTCGTGTCCGTGAAAGGTCCAGCCTACTTTTTTACTAAATCGTTTGGTTGGAGCTTTTCCAATATCATGCAGCAGAGCGGCCCAGCGAAGCCAAACGTTTTCAGTGTAATTAGAGATATTATCAACGACCTCTAGAGTGTGGTAAAAGTTGTCTTTATGCTTTTGTCCTTCCACTTCATCAACGCCTTTTAAGGCTGTTAATTCAGGTATGATATAATCCAATAGCCCTGTTTTTTCAAGAAGTAAAAAACCAATTGAAGGTTTTTTACATTCTAAGATTTTTTGGAGTTCTACATTTATGCGTTCATTTGTTATGATTTCAATCCGCTGCGATTGGTCTTTTATCGCTTTAAGAGACCCAGCTTCTATGGTGAAATCTAATTGTGATGCAAACCGAATCGCTCTCAGCATTCTCAAAGGATCATCACTGTAAGTAATCGCAGGTTCTAAGGGTGTTTTGATGCATTTTGACGTAAGATCACTTATGCCTTCAAACGGATCTAATAGATCGCCGTAGGTAGCTCTATTTAAGCTAATGGCCATTGCATTGATTGTAAAGTCTCTTCGATTTTGATCTTCCTCTAAAGTACCATCTTCTACTGTGGGGTTTCTACTATCTTCTGTATAGGATTCCTTTCTAGCTCCTACAAATTCAAGATCAACGCCTTCGAATTTAATCATTGCGGTTCCATAGGTCTTGAAAACTTGAACTTTGGGAGAGTTAGGTAAATTTTTTGAAACGCGTTTAGCAAGTTCAATTCCACTTCCTATCGCCACAATGTCTATGTCTTTTTTTGCACCACGATCTAATATAAAGTCACGTACAAAACCTCCAATGACATAAGAGTCAAAGCCAAGTTGCTCCGCTGATTTAGAGATGACCTCAAAAATTGGAGCTGAAAGTGCTTGTTTGTAATTCATTGTTTTGTGTATGCTAACAGTTAAAAATTATTTTCTAATAACTTTAACCTCACCGTTGTTACTCAATTTAATAATTGAAGACGGTTTAGAAGCTTTTTTTGTACGCTCCAAATTTACAACATAGTCCACACCTTTTAAAATATACGCTTCAATTTCTTGAAAGGTTTTTGGAGTTGGTTTTCCTGAAATATTTGCAGACGTAGAAACAATTGGTTTTTTAAACCGTTTTAGTAAATCGGCACAAAAACCTTCTTTTACCATACGAATGGCTAATGTATTGTCTGCCGCAATAAGATTTTCAGTGACTCTTAAAGGCTTGTCGTACACGATGGTAGTGGGGTCTGCAGCATGTTCTAAGATGCTATAAGCTGCCTCTGGAATTTCCTCCACGTGATAGTTTAACATTTTAAAATCACTCACCAAACAGATCATTGTTTTTTGATCTTCTCGATTCTTAAACTTAAATAATTTTTCAACTGCGGCAAAGTTAGTAGCATCACATCCCAATCCCCAAACGGTGTCTGTAGGGTATAGGATAATGCCTCCTTGCTTTAAAGTTTTTATGGTATTGTTGAGTTCGAGGGTTTCCATAAGGGAAGTGTTTGTTTTTGTCTTTGTTAGAGTAAATTAATTAAACGTGGTTTAGATGATTATAAATTAACATTAAATCAGTTTCAAGTTTTTATTTGAGATTAATAATAATTTACGATCTACTTCTCCTCAATAACCAAAGTTTTATATACCTCATAAATATTACATATCCTTGAATATAACCAATAGCTAACCCGACGACTCCATCCCTAAAGCCTCTCTGTAATATATAGTGCTTGAAAATTCCCCAAATAGGTTTAATAATAAAATGGTAAGGAGTCAATTTACCTGTTTTTTTATCATAATCTTTTGATTGCCAGGTGGCGTAACGGTTCATTTTTTCAATATATTTATCAAAAGTAATATAAGTGTTGTGATAAAATTTATTTTTAAGCCTACCTATTTTACCATTTACTAAAATTTCTGCATGTACATGTTTGTCCTGATAAACACAAAGGTCTCTTTTGAAAAGTCTAATCACACTGTCATTTCTCCAACCGCTATAATTCACTTTTTCACCCATAAAATGGTTGTTTCTTCCAATCCAAAATGCAGCGATATCTTGTGGAGGATTTTGTAGTAGCAATACTATTTCATTTTTTAATTCTGGCGTTACACGTTCATCAGCATCCACTAATAGTATCCAGTCATGAGCAGCTTGAGGAATTGCCCAATTTTTTTGGGAAGCAGAATATTCATAATCACGTCTAATAACTTTAGTTGCTAATTTTTTAGCTATCTCGTAGGTGCCGTCACTACTAAAACTATCAACTACTAGGACTTCATCAGCAAAACTAACGGATTTGATTACTGATTCAATGTTATGTATTTCATTACCCGCCGGAATTATTGCAGTAAGTTTAGTCATAGTTTATATGTTGTTTTGTATTGGAGCTGTTGAAAACTTAACGGAATCAGCCAACTTAAGTATTTTTTTTCTTTTATATTTTTTAATTAGAATAGATATATTGTATGATTCCTTATTTCAAAGCCGTAAATTTAATCAATTTCATGCCTTTTTGGTATGTTTTTTTAATTGAGTTTTAATATTTTGGTTTTTATTACCATTAAACTAAAAGGGGGAATTTTACATAAATCAAAAACACTAAAAATAGTTACAGTAATTAATATTCAATTTGAATAGAGTTTATGAATTTATTCTGGTAATCGTAAATAGCACTTAAGTTTTGATTATTTTTAGTTGAAACTTTTGAGGAGTCAAAGTTAAAGTAATCAACCTTTATTTGACTTCCATAAATTAATTTTAAAGAAATTAAGGCTGTTGAAATGGTTCCAGCTACATGTAAAGGAGTAATATTATTTAAAATAAAGTCAAGTTCTATTGTGAATTTGTTTTTTTGAATATAAACCCCATTTTCTTTAATCAAATTAATAAATGACTCTTGCTCGTTTAGATGTGGTATGTAGTAAATTTTTTTTGTAGGGTAATGATCTTTAATCAATATAATTGTGTTTAAATAGTCATCTTCATTTAGAATCTTACATTGAATAATGTCAGTTCCAATAACATAGACTATCTCTTCAGGTTTTATGGAAGAAGTTTTTTTAGAGAGCTCTTTCAGCCATTTCATTTTATTGATTACTACTGTGTGGTTTTTTGATTCTTTGATATCATAAAAAGTAAAAAAGTTTGCTGAATTAACTTCTTTTTCAACACTGACATTTAAAATCTTGTAGATAAAACTAATTAATGCGTATTTCTTTCCAGTTTTATTAAGTCCACGAAACAGCGAGAATCGCTTCGTAAGATTTCCATTTGTTTTAAACTCTTTAGAAATATCAATTGTTGCTGCCCCATCGTCCAAGAGGAAATGTTTTTTGTAAGATAAATTATGAACAAAATAAGCAGCAGCAGAGAACCCTCTCGTAAACAAGTACTGATAGTTTTCCTTTTTTAATTTGTTAATTAGCTTTACCCAAAATAGCCCGTAGTAAGGCTTGTTTTTCACAAAGATGACCTCAGTCCAATCGCTATGGTTTTTGATTAAAAACTCGATGGTTTTTTTGTCAGCGTTAGCTTTGCAAGAATAAACTAATATACAGTCCTTTAAATTAAATTGTCTTTTAGCTTCAATAGCTCCTAAAAGCTCTAATGGTTTTGATACGAAAAACAGTGATTTGAGCATAAAATAAATAGTTAAAAATTCAAATTTAGTTGTAAAAATAAGTATTAATGAATTAATAAGTTTTGATGTGGAGTTTGTTTTTTAAAAAACATTAGAAGCTCTAAAAAATAAATTTAATGAAAAATACTTATATCTTTGTTAATGGGAATTACAAATTAATATTTTTTTTTGTAATTAATTGCTAATATGACTGGATTTTATATTAGATTTAATTATGAGAGTAAATTAATCTTTGTTTTTTTCTGAAACCATAAAGTAAAAAAAATGGATTTAAATAAATTTATTTCAGAACACATTACAATTCGTGATCAAAGTATGTTTGAGTACGATATCAATCATAACAAACTTTTATTAAGTGATAAGATTGATAATAAATCCGTACTTGTTGTTGGAGGAGCAGGGACAATTGGCAGTTCTTACATAAAAGCTTTACTCCGTTTTAAACCAAAATCCTTAGTTGTCGTTGATGTTAATGAAAATGGCTTAACAGAACTAACAAGAGACTTAAGAAGTACAAATAATCTTTTTCTTCCTGTTGATTTCGTTACTTATCCAATGAGTTATTCAGATTCAGTTTTTTATAAAATGTTTAAATCTAGAAAAGGATTTGATATTGTAGCAAATTTTTCAGCTCATAAACATGTTAGAAGTGAGAAAGATATCTTTTCTGTTGAAGCCTTAATCAAGAATAACATAATAAATGCAAAAAAGTTACTTGATGTTTTAAAACTGTATCAGCCTAAACATTTCTTCTGTGTTTCTACAGATAAAGCAGCGAATCCTGTAAATATTATGGGAGGTAGTAAGAAAATCATGGAAGATATGATAATGACGTATTCTCAGAGTTTTCCAGTAACAACTGCGAGATTTGCAAATGTTGCTTTTTCCAATGGCTCCTTAGCGCAAGGTTTCTTAGAAAGAATATCAAAAAAGCAACCAATATCAGCGCCAAATGATGTAACTCGATATTTTGTTTCTCCTGAAGAGAGCGGTCAAATTTGTTTATTAGCATGTATTCTAGGAAATACAGGGGAGATTTATTTCCCCAAATTACGAGAAGAACAAGTAATGACTTTTTCTAATATGGCAATCAAACTATTAGAAGCTAATGGATATGATTTAGACTATTGCAACTCAGAAGAAGAGGCTGTAAAAAAGTCTTTAAATTGTTTTGACAATAAATATCCAGTATATTTCTCAGCAAGCAATACAACTGGAGAGAAGCCTTACGAAGAATTTTACACAAATGATGAGACTGTATCTTTAAATGAGTATCAAGCATTAGGAGTAGTTGTAAATTTAAAACCTCGAAAAATTTCAGATGTAAATGTGTTGTTTGATGAATTAAATAAAGCTTTTGACAATGAAAAGACTTCCAAAAAAGATATAGTAACAATAATGAAGAATTTCCTTGTTAACTTTGATCATCAAGAATTAGGGAAGTCACTAGATTCAAAAATGTAATGTATAAAGAAATAATTAGGTTCATAAGAATCAAATTTAAGTCCCAAGATTTCATCCCACTTCATATTCCTGTTTTTAAGGGAAATGAAAAGAAATATTTAAATGAATGTATTGATTCAACATATGTGTCTAGTGTTGGGCCTTTTGTAGACAAATTTGAAGTTTTAATGAGTCAAATAACCAATACTGAGAAAGCTGTTGCAGTTATTAATGGTACTGCAGCACTTCAAGTAGGACTTAGGTTGGTAGGAGTAAAAGGAAATGATGAAGTAATAACACAAGCTTTAACTTTTGTAGCTAC
>Ga0209092_10002123_pt1 | contig 18523 bp, 15 predicted proteins | sample FraStrMetagenome_FD_187446 | JGI IMG/M metagenome (GOLD analysis project Ga0209092, IMG submission 187446) | Marine eukaryotic phytoplankton communities from Arctic Ocean - Fram Strait ARC3M Metagenome (SPAdes) (version 2) | ecosystem: Environmental > Aquatic > Marine > Oceanic | place: Fram...
TTTTTTTTTAAGTGCAAAATGAATCTCTTGTCAAAAACATATTTTAGTTCCTTTCCAATCACTTCCAATTTGAAGAGAATTCCATTGGGGGAGCTACATTGATAGCCCCATCTTCTTCATGGACAGTTTTCCACTCCTCTAAACGTACTGATTGAGTAATATTTGTTAAATCAAAAGCCTTTGCTTTGGCTTCTTCCTCTTCCTCAGCAGCAATGTCATCTTCAATATCAACAAGATCAAGATGAGAGGACCTACGCCTACGTTTATATACAGCCGCAAATGCAATAAATGCGACTGCTGCCAAACCTCCAATGGCTGAACCCGCCGCAACTCCTGGATCTGTACCTAGTGAAATATCACCTGATCCAGCAAAACTAGCTTGCATACTTTCATCAGCATATACCCCATCTTCCATAGATGCACGAATACTTTTTAGAATATCTTTTGAGGGAAGTCTGCAATTATCGCAATCATTGTAAAATGTCATGGCACCGAGAATTGGAATACATTTCATGTTATCTGCAAGTTCGATACCAGTATCCGTGGTACATTCTAAGAGCGCCGATGGGATATGATAACATTTATGAGATAAACTAAAAAAATTCAAAGATTATCATCGAATGAAAATTTCTTACCATTAACATCGTCAACTACATCTGGAGGGTCACTTTCAACACGAGCGATGTTTCCATTGTTTCCCTGCAACCTTCTTCGTCCATTACATGACAAGAAACTAGAAGCTGTATCTTGGAGAATCCTCGTTTCCATAGCTGCAACAGCTCCTTCAACATCTGTATTGTCAGCAGACGTAATGATTTCATAAAAAAAAGAAACTACTTCAGCTGAGCCTGCAACATCAGCATCATTTGTACTTTCGGGTTCCTCTGGTACAACAAAATCGGGACATGATTCTACCATGGTGAATGTAGGTGCGGAAGACGGCATCAATGATGGTAGTTGCGATGGCATCAAGGAGGGTGAAAGACTTGGAACTCTGCTTGGTGGTGCTGAAGGAGTAAACATTTTTGTGAAATCATGATCATTGCTCACGTTTTTTGCAGCATACGCAGATGAATTTTCTCCTAGACCAGTAAAGTTAAGATCTAACTCTGTGAGATTCAGTCCTAGATCAGAAGAATTATGTCCTGCAGTCTCATTTGATTCCAAGGCTAGCCTTGTGACATCATTGATATTTACTTTGTGAATGTACTTGTGGGAAACTGTCATTGTCCTTCAAATTCAGAGAGAAGAGGAAATGTTTTGAAAAGAAATATTAATGAATCTAAATCCTTACTTCCAAAAATTAGAGAATTTTGTAAAGTTTGTTTTTCCTAAATGAGCGGGGAACTATAGGTCATGAATATATACATTCTTTGTATATGACAATATATTCAAATGTATTTTAAATAAAATATTTAGGAAATACATCGATTTCAAGTGTTGAGTTTCTGAAGCCTCAATGGTCTATTTAGCTATGTTGACTTCTATGTGACCTCATATGTCCACTTAAGTTTTAGGTTCAAAAAAGCCTTGAATCACTTTTACTTTGAACTATCAGCTTACAATATAATAGAAACGAGTCTAAGTAGATCAAAATTAAACATACATGTGTTCTTATTTTCGAAAATATTTAGACAAATCCACTTTTGAAAACTTTTCTATCGACTATAGTTTTTTCGATTTCTTATGAGATAAACGGATATTAGAATGTCAGTATATTTCAAAATGTCGTAATCAAAATGATACACATATGACTAATTTCCCAAAAATATCGAAAGATATGTCAAGACAACACAGTAGTTTACGAAAATCTTCCTGATCATTATATTCAACTTTAGACAACATCACGCGGTGTCCTGCCATTGACACTTTCTAAAATAATGCTTTTGAATCAAATCAACCAGGATTTGAAAGCATCGGCTTGTGAGTTTGATCATGCCATCTCCAAGATAATTTACAGCGATACAAAGTGCTTTACATTTCATTGCTGATGATTCATTATCGTAACTCTCTTAGAGATTCTATAGAAAGAAGAGGAAGAATCTGGGAATGGACACTTTTGTGTTCAAACTTTCAAGCATAAGATTGTCATGCTTTTCAATGAATGTTTCAGAAGCTACTTATTTAAACTCAAGATAAAATTGATTTGAAGATGATGCTCAATGATGTTTATTTGTAGTACGGTAAAATTGCATGCATAAAAGAAAAACCCTATTCTTTGCTGACGAGAATGCAGAGTGATGATTTCGTAGAGGAAAGCCTTCCATAATATGTATAGTACTGCACAGCAGTGGGCATTTTGGTTCTCTCTATGTATTTAAAAAAAAAAAGAGCTTGACGACGTGCCTGCAGAAGTCATTGATTTAGGAGCAGAAAAATACATAGGAAGCATGTGATGCTTACGATACGATTCTTGTTTCTTTTTTGTTTCGTCATGAACAGCAGTATTGGATCTTCTGGCACGGTAGAACCCCTGCAGTGCAATGTCGAATCAAGAGGAAGACAGTCAAGATTAAAAAAAAATACAAGGAAACAATATTTTCATTCAAAATTAAAATGAGTTTTTTGGAGGGTATAGGAGATTTTTTCACTTCTGGCAGCTCAGCGATAACAACATTACCAGAAGCATGGATGAAGAGTGGTTTCTGTGCATATGAGGTACCAGTCCCAGAAAATGCTTTTTCTCAACCAAGAAGTATTATAATGGCACCTAGTTCTATGAATAGAACTGCAAATATGTCATCTGGAGGAGATTTGTTAGTGTTGGATCGAGATACGTCGACTATTATGTTGGTGAAAGATGATGATTTAGATGGAATTTTGGAGAGTGCTTATGATTTGGTTTCGTTCCCAGAAGCAGATGATGGAGTTGGGCTTAGTCATGGACTTGCTTGGTACGATGATTATCTTTACGCATCTAGTCCTGGACAGGTAGTTCGGTGGCCCTATGCTGCTGATAGCGATGTTACCAAAATCACAGAAGAGCATGAAGTTATTATTACAGGCATATCCGAAGATGGAAATGGAGGTGCGCCACTAGGTCATCGAACACGTACCATTATTTTTGATCAAGAAGGATTACTGTACGTTGCGATTGGTTCCAATAATAATATTGATCCTGACTCCTATCGTGCTCGTGTGAGGCGCTTTCATTTGCCAGAAATAAATGAAGATGATTTTCCTGTGGAGTTTGCTACCGGGGAGATCTATGCAGATGGAGTTCGCAATACGGTTGGGTTAGGTTTTGATCGTGATGGAGTGCTGTGGGGTGTAGATGCTGGGCCAGATTCTCTAATACGAGATGATTTAGGAGGCGATATCCATAATGATAATCCTGCAGAAGAATTCAATAAATTCAAACAAGAAAATATTGGACGTCATTATGGATATCCCTATTGTTGGAGTGAAGGAAATTTGCCTTCGAACGTCGGAAGTGGATCAGGTACCCAATTTGCATGGCCTGACTTTATGGATGAATACTCAGATAATTTTTGTCGAGATTCCGAAAATAATATACCACCAGAAGCCACAATGCAATCACATTCTTCTCCACTCGGTGTAACCTTCTATGAATGGAAAAATGAATTGCCACAGGATTGTGATGCTGAAGAAGCGTTTCCACAGGAAATGGATGGCTACGCATTCATAGCCTATCATGGGAGTTGGAACCGACTCATTCCGACAGGTTACAAAGTTGTTTATTTCGAAACAGACGAAGACATGAATATTGTGAGTGAACCAAAGGACTTGCTTATGCATAATCCTCCTGGAGCAAAGTGGGGATGGGGTTTCCGTCCTGTGGATGTTGTGTTTGACCGATGTGGGCGATTATTCATCTCCAGTGATGGTACATCCGGCCTAGGTGGTGGTACTGTAGTGCAGATGATTGCCAAAGATACATGTCCGGAAGGAAGACTTAATCCAACCTTTATCAACACGATCATTCTTTTGTTTTCATATGTATTGGACATTCTTGTGAATGGTAGTATCACAATCTTTTCATTATTTCCATTCAATGTTTAATATGCAAGTTATTTCAAAAAGAAAAATTAGAAACATAGAATATAACGAGTATATAGCGTTTGATAGATATAAACAAGTTATCCTGAATATATCAACTACAAATCAAATGAAACACAGCAGCAGGTATCTAATACATCATGGTTCACATATCACATCATATCACATTACATCACACACCAATCATGATGAAACGTTTCTAGATCCACATCCATTGTTTGTACTACCAACTTTTCTTAGGAAGAAAATTTGACAGCGACGCCACCATTTTCTTCTTGCACTGTGAGATAATTCATTAAATTTGATTTTTTCCAGTCAAATGCAGTATCATTCACTGTGTACTCATTCAAATCATACGTCCCATCATCATCATTGAATTCACTCAATGCCAAATGCTTGGCTTGATTGCGTTTGCGTTTTTTACGCCTATATACTATAGTCAAGGTTACAGCAGCCGCAATGAGTAAAATCAATCCAATGGGCATACCATAAATTATACCGGGATTATTTGAACGGTTAGCTTCCAGTAATAACGATCTAGTTCCAATGTAATTGACTTGTTCAATTGGACCTTTGACATACACACCATCTTCACAGCCTTTTTGAATGAATGCTTGAACCATCAATTCTGGATTTTTGCACGGTTCTTCTTCACAATCAGTAACGAAGGTCATAGAACCTTTTATGGGAGTACATTTCATGTTACCTTGCTCGGCAATGCCTGTATCTCTCATACACTCAACTACATTTCAAAGCATTCATAAAAAATGATGAGAAACAATTTTTTAGACTATATGATCAAAATAATGGATCATACTATTTTCAACGATATAATAAATGGTCTTCTATCTTACCATTCATCAAGTCGACTTCATCGGAAGGTGCAGACGAAAGTCTCACGATTGTTCCAGTATCATTCTGTAGCTGTCGATTCATTAACATTCTTCTTCTCCCGTCACAAGACAAAAATGAATTTGCTAAATGTTCCAACATGGATGTTTCCAGCTGTTCAAGAGCATCTGCAATAGAAACATTTTCTATCGGTGTTACGATTTCATAGTCAAAGGATGTATTAAAGGTGGCAAGATTTGCAATAATCTCTGTAGTCAGTCCTGGACATGATTTGACTTCTGGAGGAATGGGTATGGCAGTTGGAGTAACACTGGGAGCATAGCTAGGGATATAGCTGGGAACGGTGCTTGAATGAACTGTGGGTTCCGCACTAGAGCTTACACTTGGTAATGCTGATGGATATTGGCTAGGCGTAGAGGAAGGTACGAAAAGTTTCGAGAAGTCATGATCATTGCTTACATTTTTTGCGGCATATGTTGAATTTGCAATGTCTACGACTAAGCCAGAGGCACTAGATTCTAGTAAGATTAACGGAGGTGAATCACTCATGTTTGATGAAGACGTATTGTATTGTGCCACAAGATTTGGATTCAATCTGTGTGCTTCGAATCACAGAAGTTTCTCGGCTGGTGTTATAATAAAACAAAACAAAAATATAACTATAGATGACTCCTACTTTTTAATTATTTTTTGTACGAATGAATTATTTGTTCATTAGCTTAGCAATTTTTCAAACACGTTTCATAGAAAATATTATATAGATGTCATTGTATGAATCTTGAGGAATCCTTAATTAATTACGATAGATAGCGAATGTGTTCAACCTATGACATCACATCTGTGACAGCCATTCCCGTTTCAAAGGGGAATCGAAATGGATTTCGTTAGATTGCACACAATATTTTGTGACAACAAATCAGCCACTGCTGTACCATTGTATCATCAAGATAGTCAGTCACATGTTGTAATTTCCTTTCTGATATAGGTATAGCAACTATTTCAAAAGAATAAACTATGTATAGTAAGTATCTGAAGCATTTTCACGTTAGGCATTTGACCGTAATTGTCCTGAGAACTTTGAAAACAAAGCATTTGATACGTAGCTGACATTGATCCCCTCTTCCTCCTCTTCGATCATGAGAATCTCATTTACATCCACTGGAATCCCGCCACTCAAAATTATGTCTTCATCATAAATATTTGCAAAGGAAGGGTCATCTTCAAACCAGATGTCATTTACAATTCTTCTATTATTTCGTCTTCTTCGTCTCCGTCGCAAGAGAACAACTCCAATGATTATGAATTGAAACGCTATAAGACAAATTACAATTCCCAAGTTAAACGAGAATTTTTCATGTCTTTCTTCATTTATAAATGATGTTGATGTGTCTCTTGTACCAATATAATTTACTTCCTTAATTATATCACCATCCACAAACGCACCTCCATCCATAGCTTCTTCTATGGACGCAAGAATGTCCGCCTCAGGATAGGAACAAGTACTACATTCACTGTAAAAAGACATTGCTCCAACTATGGGAGTACATTTCACATTTGCATCTGCGGTGATACCAGTATCAGCAGTACACTCAACTGCATACACATGAAACAAAAGAACGAAAAAGTTCCAGGAATTAAATTTTTCAATTTATTTGTACGCATCATCGCTAAGAAAAACACATTGTACTTACTGTGGAGCTCATCAATCACGTCTATAGGATCACTATCAATACGAACAATTTGTGACGCTTCCTTTAGTAGTTTTCGATCTTCCGTTTTTTCCTGTTCATCACATTTCAAAAAGTTTTGTGCTGCATGATCTAGGATTCTTTCTTCAAGTACCTTGAGAGACTGACCAATCTCAACACCTTTCATAGGAGTTATGATTTCATAACTAAATGGAGTTACATATTTTTTTAGATCTGACGTCAATTGAATTGTGGGGCAAGACTTCACAACATCGTTTGTGATTAGAAAATTACTTGGTTTCAAACTGCTGGATATTACTGTAGGACCGATTGTTGGATTAGCAGTCAATATAGATGTAGGTTCAGTTGTAGATAAGAAAGTAGGCACCAGTGTAGGTTTCAGTGTAGGTGTAGGTGAAAGTGTTTGCTTTGATATCTGATTTGATGGAAGAAAGAGTTTTGTAAAATTGAAATCATTGCTCACATTCTTTGCTGCATAAAAAGTGATATTGGTATTATGAATTTTCTTCACTTCTGCTTCCAAAGAACGAGAGAGTAATAATTGCTGTATTTGAGAGTTTTCCATTTCTATGATGATTATAGAGGAGTCTATTGCTAATTTGGACGGTTGTTTAGTTTGAATTCAGTCTCCTCGAGAGTGTAACCTTCAAAAGAAAAGAGTGAGATGCAATAAATGAACTAATTGCAAACTATTGGATACATAAATCATTCTCTATTTATTCTTCACATATCTATTCCTGCATGCTCTAATTATTTAAGAATTTGAATTTAAAGTATTCTAAGGCATCTATATAAATTAAATTTATTTACATCTATTTTAGCGTGTGAGTGTCCATACATATTGTCTATCTACCGTTGGCAAACATTCAGCGATACTTTTCTTAAATACTTTTCGAATACAATGAGGATTCTAAGTTGAAATGAGTATAGATATTGAAGAATACAAAATACATACGACAACTTTATATTTTCAAGATGGAAGGTTTGGGAAATACGACATGTTGATTCCTTCCTCATCTTCGTTAACAGATATCATTTGTCTTAAGTTCATTGTCCTAGAATCTTGGTGAGAAATCCATTCGTCTCTTGATATATAAGATCGTTCATCGTCTTCAACAATATCATCCCCAAGTGACACGAATGTCCTAGATCTCCGAAATTTATAGCGACCTTTCAACATGAATGCCGTAACTAATATCCCCACAAAAAGAAGAATCCCAAATGAAGATCCCATTGCAACTTGCTTAGCACGAAGCTTTTCGATGGTAACAAAGTTAACTTGTTTCACCATCTCATTATCAACAAATACGCCTCCGTCCATAGCTTCTTCAATGAATGCAAGAATTTCATCTTCTGGATAAGAACATTTACCACAGTTACTATAAAATGTCATCGCTCCGAGAATAGGAGTACACCGAACACTTGCTTCGGCTGTGATACCCGTGTCAGCGGTACATTCAACTAATATTGAAGTACAGAAAATATTTAGCAACATGCTATTAAGAAACTGGAAAAATTGTATTGGACAGTTCTTACCTTCAAATTCATCAATCACATCTTGGGGTTCGCTCTCTACTAGCACAATGTTTTCAAATTTTTCTGTCAGTCTCCTGTTAATAGAGTTTTGTATGCCTTCACAGGCCAGAACGTTTTTTGATATATCCAACAATATCCTCTCTTCCATAGATTCTAGAGCTATATCCAGGTCAACATTCTGTATGGGCGTGACAATTTCATACTTAAAAACAGACACATGCTTTGTGAGACTGTTTAGGTCATCCATTGATGACAATGCATCCGCATCATTGCTAATGATATCTTCGTGTGTGGGAGTTGGGCATGAAATTATCGTACGTGGAGTTGGAGAAGGTGTGGGAGGAACACTTGGCTCTATTGAAGGGAAAAACATCTTTGTGAAATCTTTGTCGTTGCTCACATTCTTTGCCTCGTAACCTGTAAGATTCTGCTCCAAGAGTCTGTCATCAAGCACAATCTTAAGCTTATCCATCTTGGTACTAAAGGTTTCCTTCTCAATCAATATTTGTCTCATTTTTTTAAATTTTTTTAATCACTTCATACGCTTTGTTTAGTACTAAAAGTTATTGGATTTAAATGTTATATTGGTATTAAATTGAACCTGTTGAGCATCTAAGTATTCAAGAATTTGAAAATGGGAAATATCTTTATCTCTTAAATAATTAAATAATACATAGGTGCATTTCTGTTGCTACTTAAACTTAGATGGTAAGGAAAGGTATCTTAAATACATTATTGTTATGTATTCATATAAATACAGCATCAATTTTTCTAAATCATTGACAAATTAATCAACGTACTTTGGTTCTCTCTGCATACTTACAAGTAAGTTAATCCTGCTGTAGAGGGAGCAAAAGATTCCTGCATCTATTTGAGAAATCCAAAGTCCTTTAATGATGATCCTGGACAAGCTCACATTAAAACGGCATGATTTTTTTTCTTTCAGTACTCATATTATTAATATGTTGATTTCTGATGACGGCAGTTTGTTATTATTGGTATTTGTAGAGCGGAATGCATGACGATTCTACATTCATGAGTATTTAGTATTCAGGGTATATTCGTAGCAACATGAGAATTATCTCTTGCTGCATGAAAAAGGTTTTCGAAAAAATACTTTGAGGTTGATCGATATTAAAATAGGAGCAGAGATAGAGTAGGTTACAATAATTTAATTTGACGAATAATGGTGAAGTGGTCTTTTCCAGTAGCAGCGGATTGAGATATTACGCTGAAATTGCTAGAGGATAAAATACGGAAGGGTTCAAAACAAGTAAAATGTTGCTGTAAAAGTTTACCAAGGCACAATTGCTCCGAAAAAGATTTTTTTTACTTTTTATCGATCCATTGGTGTTAATCTTGATGTATATAATAAGTAATTATGATCGCAACTGAACTTATGACTTATTATCTCTATGCTAAGAACAATGTGATAAACTTGTATGATCTTCTTTTTAGAATAAGTAGAACAAAACACAGTGAGTTGGGACCGCAACTGCGGTCTTTGAGAATCCAATGATGGCATAAATTGACCTTAGTTTCACTCAAGATGTACCTTTTTTTTTAAGAAATGCAATTAGTGATTCAAGTCATAGTCTTTAAACTCAATTTGCATATATCCATTTTAACGGCTTTTTAGTGACCATCAATGAAAGACACTTATAATTTTAATCTTATGATGCAGATTGGACTCATTAAAAGAAACATCACAGGTATTTTGTTTCAGTCATGGTTGTAGTTTGAGTATAATTGTCATTTATACTACTGAAGATGTGTTGATTTAAGCTTTTCAATTCCTCAAAAATTTTGGAGGAGCAGAAGATATTGTTTCATTCATTCAAGTCTAAGAAAAATATAAATAACATTTATATTGCATCACTTTGAATGTTCTCTCTAGAGAACTCATATGATATCCGAATCAACGGGTGCCGACAACACTAGAAGATTTCATCCACATAAATAAGATACTTAGGATAAAAAACTTTAAAATTATAGTAATATCCTCAAGAAATGTCATAATTCAGCAGTCTTGCTAATTTGCATTCTCAAATACTTAAAAAAAGATATCACTTTGAATGTTCTATCAAAAAATGTATCTCACTAGAGAGAGGACTCGTATGATATCCGAATGACCTGCTGTTTCCAACAGTAACAATGACAATAAAAGATTTTCATCCATTTGAATAAATCAGTTTGGGGTTGAAATATTTAGGACATGAAACTTAAGACCTGCTGTAATAATATTTTCAAAAATGACATACGTAGTTCAGCAGTCTCGCAAATTAATTTGCATTCTGAAAGATACTTTACAAACGATCAGTAGGTTATTATACTTCTAAACCATCTACTACATACGACATGTACTACAACATATGTCGACCCATTAGACATAATTAATAAATAGTATGTGTTGCATTCAAAAATTGATGTTTTTCTCCCTAACCATGTCGTCTCGTATTTAGGATCCATATAAAATGAGTCGTAAATAAGAAATACTCCTAGCGCTTTCAAACTCGCACAGTCTTCTTGCTACCAAAATTTACAGGTTGTTTACGGGAAATTGTTCATCGTACATACGGTACCGTAAAAACAAAAACACGAATCAGAGTTTAATTCATAAATAGAACACAAAATACATCATCATGGCGGCAAACAAACGACACTCACTTCATAGTCACCAAGCTTGTGACAATGATGAAAATATCAATGAATGCATGGATCATTTCCCATTTATCCTTGCAACGCCTCAAAAAATGTCTTCATCAAAGCAATTTTCATTGTTGATGAGGCATTCTTCGTCTGCATCTTTATTACCCTCTTATAATAGTTCCACACCTTCGAGAATGATCATGAGAACCCCAAAGATTAGTAATAACAACTATAAACCAAAGACGTTGTCAATACTAGGCAAATCGCTAGAGTTGATATCCCTGGAAAGAAATGAAATCCCAATGATTCTTAATCATCAACAAGAAATGCCACCGATAAGGTCACGATTGAAAAACGAAAAGGGTTTCTCAATCCGGAAGCGTTCCAATCTTCGAAAGTCTAAACCTTTCCTCAAAATGCGAAAAGATTTTCATCCAGAGAAAATACCCTCACATTTATTTATTCCAAGTCTTTGATGGGATAATGCGTTATTTTCAGTCTCTTCATACAATACTTTGCATAGAGAGCTTCATCGTGATATTTCACAGAATGCTACTTTGTACAGACCGAAATAGTATCAATATTGAAATATGATTCTTTGCATAGTATGAACCGATATTGCAATAACTCTATTTGGTGTAGAAAATAAAGAATATGGGAGCAATACAATTTAGTTTAGAGTTTATGTACCTACATATTTTTAATTTGTTTTTAGAACTTTACTATTAACGTTCTTTTATCTTCGAGTTTTTCTACATGACGATGGATAGGATATTTGAAATAACCTCTATAATCTATTCGATACGCATTTGATTCACTCGTCCTGTATTGAAAACTATATTTTCAGAGTATTGGTAGAATTTGAGTTTCGTGATAAAAGTCGAATAGAGAAAAGTGGAATACTCTTTACTGAATCATCTACTATAAATTCATTTTTATTATTATAAAGATGTTCATGAGATGAAAACCAATTTATCGAACAATCGTCTGACTTAAACATGACAATCGAAATAATTGTCACATCCCTTTTTTCGTTCTATTATCAAAACAATCCTACCCACACAGAGATAGAATGAATTCAGAAATTTAGTATTTATCCCTATATGCTATAATCCGCTGCTTCTGATTCATCATCTTTTCCGTCACTTTTTGAACTTATCAATGATACAAGTTTCCTCTTGAGCAATTGAACTGCGCGATAAAGAAAAAGAAGTGGAAATACAACTACATCTGTCAAAATTTTCACGACCAAAACAATCACGAATTTGAGCACGAGGGGAACCATTAAAAATGCATTTTTTAGGAGGTTTCCATCAGCTCCATTACTTGATTCATTTATAGTAGTGTCCTTATTCTCTTTGGTGCCCCCTTCATCCAGACCATCGCCATTCGTTGCCATTGATAAAGAAGTAAAAGTGATTCTTCTGTGGACGGCAACCTTCTTTTTTTTTTCATCTACTTTTAGGACCGAAAAAAGTGGAGACGTGTAAGCATTACAAGGTGTCACTGTATTTGAAGAGAATGAATTTAGTTGCTTGTATACGCCATTGATGTTCATCCCCTTTTGCGGTACATAAGATGAGCACTTGATGAAGGATCCGAATAAGATGATATTGTTCAAAACAAAAGTTAAAGACACCATTTCTTATTTCAGGTGGAGAAAATAGTAGGCTTGATCAATTTTTGACAAAGTGTGGGTCGGATCTAATTCGAAGGTCTTTCGATCTCGTTTCTTTGTTTAGAGTACAGTAAATCTAGAAATTCACAAACCTGAATTTCAGAGGAAACTGCTGTATCAAACCGAACATCTTCGTACGTAAATATGTACTATATCTTTTTGCCAGAAAATATTTTTGTTGAACTTTTAGATACGAAGGTTTGCTGGACGAAACAAACTTTTTTTGGAAATAATACCTTTTGAATTGAAACTGCTGAATGTATTTCGACAAGCTATTAAATCACTTCGTAAACAACCTCTTTGTGATTCGAAAAAGACATAGATGCATTATATTTTACTTTTGCACAAAATAAATGCACAATTTTTTCAATAGAGATTAACTTGAAATCAAAGTTTACCGTACGCAAGAAAAACAATATTTGTAGAACAACATAGCTTATATAATTCTGAGAACGCAGAAAAGTATAACTTTATGAAATGAATGTAGACTTGTAGATATAACAATGCATCCAAATGTTCGAAAGAAGTGACGCACATAGCAGAGAAAGATACCATGATTGTAAATAATAATCTAATATCATATCTTAATCAAATTTTATAAACTATTGTCGAAGTGAATAAAAAAAGATAATTTTCCAGAATCAGGATTGCAACTATTGCTACAAATGCAAGAGAAATCATATTTCCTTGTTTGAAGAATTTCACCGAAATCTTAGGGAATGACTTTTCGTCAAAGTTATTTATTAATAACAATGAGCCATTCAGTATTTCTTTTCAATATAAAGAATAATCAAACACATTTGAATTGTTTATTTCTCTGAAGTGGATGGGTCGACTTTGTACAAAAACAGGTGGTATCAAAATTGCAATAATGTCATTATGCCTTGCTGGCGAAAATTATTGAAATTCTTCCACTTGAGCGTTAATAAGTAGGAAATAGAGAAAAGCAGCATCTTTAGATACAATGAAAGTATTTGTAAATAAACTGGAAAAGATGTGAAAACGCCCATTAAAGCATTCACTTGCAAGAATCAAACAACTAGGCACATCCTGTATGAATTACTGTGGTAAAGTAAACTATTCTTTTTAAGCGTATTCGCATCCCACACTAGCTTTTAATGATGAATGCTTTTAGTATATTTGAATATACATGGTCATAACATGGTAAAATTATTAAATTAATTTATTCTTTTTTCAATCAAGTTTTTATGTCAATTGAAACAATATCCATAGATAAAAATGTGTTCACAAAAATATTAGAGCATCGTGAAAAAATGCGCGCCATAATTTCTGTTTGAAGATCGCATTTTCATACATTTGCTGTTCATGCCAATTGTTGTGATAAAACGGTTGCTCTAACTGGATGATGAGAGGTAATACGCACGATCTTGGATTGGATACTGAAGCCTCAAGATGGTATAGATAGTTAGGATGATGAATAGGATGATTAGGATAATAAAACATGTGTAATCCTAAGTAAATATTATCTCAGTTTTTAAGTAAGATAACACTTTTTTGGAATCTCTCAATGGTCAATTAAGACACATTGGAACTATGGGGGGAAACTGATCTATCAGATAAAATTCTTTTTCAATAGATAATTTTTCAACTTTCACAAACACGAATTCAGCATAAAACCAGTCGTCGAATTGGAAGTCCCTGCTAATATGTGAAGTCGATTCTCACGGGGGATGCCACACGCTTGAGAATACTTCGGCTTCAATATAGGTTGGAACAAACATCTTACAAAAAGAAAGTAAGTTGACTTTGATTTTGTTTCCTAAAACTGAAGATATAACTGAACCATTTCAACTTTCGATATTCCGAAAACAACTGCGGTAAGATCAAAAGTATTATATGTGATGAAACTGAATACCCCCCATTTTGACTCCTCGCTCACTCCGGACTTGACTTGTCTTTGTGAAATTTGCGATACGATGAGCCCAAGAACTTAGATTCCAAAATTCAGTTGGAAATCAATTTCACATCTGAGATGTATACCGAAGAAAAGGTTTGATCAAAAGATCAATTTGGGTGTAGTGTTGGTGCATGTTATTCGCTACCTTTTTTCGTTTGCCATGTTGATTGTCCTGCCACCGATTAACAGTATTGACATCGTTGGTGGATATACCCATTTCTGTTGCTCGAAAGGTGCGAAAGCATTGATAAGAGGTGGATATTTTTTGGATAGTATCTATAGATGGAGGAAATAGATTCGAGTCGTGATGAAAAAGGTCTATCAACAATGTATGGATCATGTCATCCACAAGTTTCACCGAGAGTATGACACCCTCATGATTCGAAATCACAGGTCCATCTACAAAACCTGATTGCTCCTTGACCTGTAGGTGATTTGTTATGATTGCTTTGACATTTATTCCTGAAGAAGTTATATTGGAGCACGGGATCAAATGTTGGAGATCGTGATGTTCTCCCTTTAACCTCCTGAACAGAGCGATAGTTACATATTCTGTGGATCTCTTCCAATACTGGTTTAAGTCTTTAAGATCCAAGAGGAAACCTTCTGGCCCTCGAAGCGAAACAACATAAGATAGTACTACGAAAAGTTTGGAAACATTGGATCTGCTACAAAATTGCAAAGACTTTTTTCGGAAGTCTTATTACATAAAACCTCTTAAAACACTATGTCATATACAGCTATAATCACAATAGCTTTACGACATTGACATGATAAACAATGCGTAATAAATGTAATAAACAAACAATATTTAATATATGTCGTCATATATATTAAATAAACAAATAATATTTAATATTTAATATATCTCATCATATATATCACCAGTGTCACTATTAGATATTGTGAGTAGAGTGTACAGTGCAAGTGTCTAATACGGCTGTGGACCCCCATATAAAACGAGTATAGGCCAGTATCTGGTAGAAGTCTAAATACTGATTATGGAGTCATGTTTTTATTATGTTAAAAATGAATATTAATATGCTTTAATTTGTTAAAAATTATTAAGTTGAAAATGATTATATGAAGCATACATACGTTGAATGCAAAGTTGATACAATTATTGATTTTAGCAATATCTTATGTAAGTTAAGTTAAGGCATGTTATATTTTACGTGTTATACTAGGCTTCGCTCTGAGACGGATCCCCGATCTGCACGCCCTACGGGAAACCAACCTTTATACTCCGAAGAATATAGGACCGTTTGGATCATGGCTCCGTAGCCATCTCATAATGTCCAATGGAAGGTTCCCCCCGTCTACTTACCCCGCATCCTCCACGTGTCGGCTACGAACTAAAATACGCAAACAACAAACAAACAGTACAAACAGTACAAACAACTTCAATTCTGAGCGTCCACCTGAAAAATAATTTTGTCGTGCTACTCTGTGACTCAGGATCTATTTCGTATTCAGTCAATGTTTATGGGATTCCTGCTTGCCTCGTTATCCAAAGGTGCTCGGTGTATGGATGATCTTTGCCTGAGTCGAATGGGGGCTGTGATCATTCCGCTTTTAAAGTTGTTAACAAAGATTGCTATCTTTTCTCTTATTTTTGTTGGTGTAAATAGGTGAGCTGGTTCCCCCATCAATGTTGCACTCTGTATTGACTCCTCCAAAGATGATCCCTCAAGTAATTTGTAAGTAATTATTAGTCTGTTCACGTATGTGAATTTGTTTTAGTGATTATCAGAGGCGTACGTATAAATTGTTGGTGTGATGAGATATTTTTGATTTAATTTAATGAGGTCACCCAGAAAGAAATGTAAACGTCAACGTATGAACGTGTGTATGTACATGTAGTACATCTTTTTTACGTGTATAATGTCTAAATGGTAATTGGTTTATATGCAACTAAATCATTGGTAAATTTATATCTAAGTAAAACAGATCATTAGGTAGAACAAAATTCTATTTAAAACACCATTTCACCCTATTAGGGACAATTTTTATACAAAGCTGGATATATTTCAATGTTAATGAAAGATACCATGTGATTCATCCATCAACATACTCATTTTGGTGTAGAATCCTACCTTAAAAAAAACTGAATTTTATGGGTATTCAGTAATATAACCATTTCATGGAAGGGGCATTGCACCCGCCCTGGTCAGGGGGGCCCACAGCCGATTAAATAAAACAAAAAATAAAAATAAACAAAATAAAGCATGCACAACTAAATCATGTGTAAAATTGTCAATGCACACAATTCCAATGACAGAGCAAACCAAACAGAATTCTGAAGAACAGATTCTGACACAGTTGAAGTAAGCGATGATCCAGAGAGATCATACTTACGGTTGTTCTGTAATGTCGACGTGGTGCCTGGCCAGCGCAACGTCGTAGTTACGTCCTTTAATACATCCATTAATTCGATGTTTCTTTGTTGTAAATTATATATTAGAATTGTAGGTAGTTAGTATAATGTAGTACGTAGTAAAATTAATATACATTAATTTTACTTTCAGCTCACAATACAAAAACAACAACAACAACAACAAACAACCAACCCCCACAACACACCCCAACTGAGTGTTTGTCGACAACCTATTCCTAGCATAGGTCAATTGGATGTAGTATGTTTTAGTATGTTTGCTTGTAGAGTGTACGTCGTTCACTTCTCGAGCAAAATTAAAATGTAATTACTTAAGAATGGAATATTAGATTTGTAAGGTTGCTTTTCATTATTGGCACGAAGATTACGCAAGCAACTACAAATAACTTGAAAGGATACCCTTGCAAAAACTTTTGTTTTACTCCGTTCGACGTGCATTCCATAAAAACCCACTGCCTTGGGATCTAACTGATAGTGATTACCATATGGCAAATTCTCTTTCATATATTGAACATTCATCCTGGCTATCTTTATTTTTGAATCATTGAAATGAAACAGATAGTATTGTTCCCTTTCACGTGACATAATTTCATAACAAGAATAAAAAGGAGCACTAGTACTTCTCCAAAAAAACTTATAAAGGTAAACCTCCTATCCTTCTTATAATTGATTTCGTGAACTGTGATGTGAAACCTAAAAAAATGAACCGTTCTTGACGCCGAGGTAAATATAATTTTCTTTCCTTGGATTAAGAAATGCTGGGGAGGTGCACTCAAAACGGTGGAAAATTGAACACTTTTGAAGTCCATACGCGCGATGGGCGGAGAAATGGGGGGATTGGGGAAACAATGTGTTGCACTGCGTGTGAAATAAAACGCTTACACATATCATGCAACAGACAACAATAGATTATGAATAAAAATGGAGCACTTACATAATGTAATGTAATGTGAAGCTCCAACAGTTCGAGAAGAGCATTCCAGTTGAAGGTACCTTCTTTGATCTGGTGTCATATTATGTACAATGTTGAACGCCAGACAAAATTTGACCACAAAAACATTTTTTGGACTGAAAGTTAGCCCAGGATAACTAGGAAAACACATGCAAACTGATGAACATGTTGATTAATTAAAATAATAATATATAATTCAATTAGAAAATTCATCTAATACTTAGGGGGTATCCATTCTAGATTTTAAATTACGTGAAATCGTAAAACCGTAATTATGATTCACGATACAATTTAGTACCTGTCCATTCACATCAACATGAAATCATACTTCTTCTTTATTTTTAATTTAGTTACTTGAAGAATTCTTTGTTGATTGTAAAAAAAAATGGGAAAAGAGTGGAAATGGGGATGGTACTGCAGTGAATTGTGATTCGTCTATTTCCAGTGCTGGTGAACAGGTAATGATAGATGCCAATGATAGACGTCTTTTCTTGAAGGGCAGGTCGCCGGCTGTTCTCTACCTTTGGGAGAAAGCCAATGAGCATAACTTGTTGAACACTGTATACCAGCAGCTGAATGATGAAGCTGCTTTTGATTCGACAGTTGATACCTCTGCATTGACTATTTCAACAAGAAAAGACAAGAAGAGAAAAAGGGACAACGAGAAGAGTGATAGTAAATTTTGTAAATGTTGATTTACCGAAAATGAACCCAACCGCTGAAAATGTTGGTTTTATTCAAGGTTCCTAATATTTGTCGTTGTGCAACTTGTATTAGATTTTAAAATTATAAGCTATATCTGAAAGATAAAGTG
>Ga0209092_10002125_pt1 | contig 18517 bp, 11 predicted proteins | sample FraStrMetagenome_FD_187446 | JGI IMG/M metagenome (GOLD analysis project Ga0209092, IMG submission 187446) | Marine eukaryotic phytoplankton communities from Arctic Ocean - Fram Strait ARC3M Metagenome (SPAdes) (version 2) | ecosystem: Environmental > Aquatic > Marine > Oceanic | place: Fram...
GAAAAATAATTGTTCATGCGTGATTTTGACTACAATACGAAATGTATTACAGAATAATAGCATAGTACTAATCTACTGGTGTCTACACGGTTGCACTCCCAGTTGCAAAAAAATACGACTTGTATCTAGAGAGACCAAATATTTCGTGTAGGTTTGGATTTTAGAAAAATTTAATGCTTGCAACAAAAAATGAGAATAGTTCTGTAGCAAATCTAAACAATCTCTCAGTTCTCTACAAAGAACATCACTTCATGAGAACGAGAGACATTTCTGAGCGAAAATTTTAAAGAAAGAATGAAGCCTGCAACATGCTTAGAAGAATGTATCGTTGGTCCAAATCTCAAAGAAAGAAAATCTGAAACTTCAAGTTGGGAGACTCCAATATCACCTAAACGCAAACGTGGGGAAACCAATTTAATTCGTTCCACTGAAGATACTTTTCAGCATGCAGTGCAAACTTTTCTTTCTTCTGGATGCTGTATCATCCCAAATGCTTTACCATCAGAATTTCTGTCGAAAGCGAAACAAAAAGCAACTTCTGATCTGTCATATTTAGGAGCTCATATAAAGGACCTAAAGCAACATGCTATATCTCTACAAGATCCTCATTTATTATCTCTTGTCGCGCGAAAAGATTTTCGTGAAATCATAGATCGCGATGGAGGTCGAAGAGATGTGCGATTTCAACTAGATCGATACCCTTTTACAACTGGTGGATTGATATATAATTCCATTGTTTTTCCGTTGGTACAGGAATTATTAGGCGATAAAGATTCAAATAAAAAAGAGAATGTGAATTTGCTTTATACTGGAGTCATGTGGGCTTTACCACCTTCCCCTAATGAAAAACGGATACACCAAAAATGGCATGCAGATGGAGGTCATTTATTTTATCATGAACAGCTACCCCCACACTGCATTAACGTCTTTTACCCTCTTGTCGATATAACACCAGAAAATGGACCTACAGAGGTCCAAACTGGAACACATGATTTATCATATTCTGGAAAAACATCCAATATTCCATTATGCTGTAAAGCAGGAGATGCAATTATATTCGATTACAGATTGCAGCATCGTGGAAACGCCAATTTTTCAAAGATATCAAGACCCATATTATATCTTTGCTATGCGAAAACGTGGTTCCGAGATGCAGGAAATACAAGATCAGAGCATAGTTTGTTTCAATCTCTCGGTAAAGCACACAGACCTTCTCCGCCGTGGATATCTAGAATATTAAGAGGCAATGCTGTAAAGTTTGGTGAAGGTTTTGAAAAGGATTCTAGTGAATCAACAGCAAACAATAAAACGGTTTCTAAAAGTAAAATATCACAAAGGTCTCAAAATAATATGTCAACAGGATCTGGTGAACGTTGGATACTTTTTAAAATGAATATTGAATTGCCTGGTTGTGATATACCCAAAATTTTGACTATTCATTATGGGGATGTTCCTTTAGAAGTTTCCTCTATATTTTGTAAAGAAAATCAAATAGCAGACGATTTTATTCCTATACTTGCGGAGACTATCAATGCTCAGATGAACTCTATTCCAAAATAGAAAAAAGGTATACAACTCCTTTCTTTCGTGCACTATATATCAGTCACAGTTCATAAAATGCTATTATGCATTGAAGTCAAAACTAAATTGAATACATAAAAGTAGAAAAAGTACCTAATTGTGATCACCAGTTGAAGAATCAATGTGGCCCTGGTTCACATTTATGCTATTCATTGTTTTTTGAGATTTCTCGGTCTAGCGAAGTGCAAATAAAATGGAATTAGATTGCCTTCATGTCTAAGTTATTTCCCAATAAATTCATTTTATGTCATTTCTTCAATTAGCTGTTATTCTATGAAAATCTATACATTAGGAAGCAGAACCTTTTCCAACAAACACGCCAAATTAGAATACGAACTCAGATAGCCATTTCATTATGTGTGGTAGCTTGCATTAAAACTCTATCAATCCATCATTTTACACCATTCTCTTCATCTCTACTTCAATTCTATATATAATGAAACTAATAACTGAGATCATTCTCCGTGCTTTCTTTCATGTTATGTTGAAATAGTTTTTTTGTTTGCATCACCATAAAAAAAGGTGTATTTCAAGGTAATTCATTGCTTCTTGAATTAGAAATACAATTCTGGGTAAAAAGGTAAATGCGGTACACATTTATATATTAATAATGGTATGGAAACCTTTTCTAGGACAAGATATCTACAAGTAATCTAGGTTTTTAAGTATCCAAATGTTCATGCCACTCTTGTACAAGCTCGGGGGCCTTGTCATCCGCCATTCCCTCCCATTTGATAAGTTGTGTTCCTTCAGCTTTTCTTTTGATCCTGTACAGGACGGCTCCCATCACCAAAGAAAGTCCAGCAAAGCCAATAGGGGTTACTTTATGTCCATAAATAATGCATGAGAGACCAATACTGAGTAAAATCCTAGTAGTCATGATAAGCGCAAAGACAACCGCTCCAAAGTTCTTGATTGTGTAGTAAATGAACAATTGTCCGATGGTTGAGCAAACACTGAACACGAAAATGTGCGCGTGAATTTCATAATGCTCAACGATAAAATCAATGGCTGGATTAAGCTCATTCTCATGAATCAATGTGATAAAACTCAATACAGTTGAGAAAGCAGATGTTGCAAATAGAAGCTCGACTATGGATAAATCACGATGACGTTGGAACATTCTTGACTGCCATTGACCAGTGAAGGAGTCAAAAAATAAGAAGAATACGAGTAGCATGATTCCTGTCCAACTCTCAGAGTTGTTATCATACGTATTATATCCAAAGTTCAGGTCATCTGACGATTTCATGAAAAGAGCAATCCCTACTCCAATGATTAATGCAACTACGTAATCATATTGTGGATCTTTGCGACGCGGAAAAAAAGAAATGTGAGGTTTAATATTCAACTTTTAAAAGGTTGTAACCATCTCAAAGATACTTACAATCTTTATTTCCCAACATCTTTCCCATGACCATGACAGGAACAAGTTTAAAGCTCTTAAAAATGGTTTGAGCTGGAAAGGTAACAAACTTTAGAGCTTCATATTGACACCAACTACTCAACATATTCGAGATTGCAGGAAATGAATACTCATAGATGACTGTGGACTTTGAGAATTGAGGCTTAATATACAGCATGAGCACACCAGACATCATTAGGGTCCATAAACGATTTGTGAAAACAAGAGCGTAGGAGTAGGTGAAGTATTCTCCAGTGAAGCGAGGATACCTACGAGTAAGCATACGTTCCTTTATCATGAAAGAAAGGTAAGGAACATGGCAGCATAACTAAAAGGGCCCACAATACAAGTTACAAAGACTTACCTGTAAAAGACCCCAGGTGACAAAAGTCACATTTAGCATTAGGGAACAAAACAAAAGCCGTTTCATAACTTCCATCTTTGAGGCTGTAGATTGTTCAAACTCCAAGAAATTAAAGGTGCCTCCCTTCGGACGAGTCTTTTCTGGTGGTGGAGATCGTGGGGTTTCTACTTCTTCCTCAATCATGGGCACTTTTTCTTCATCTTCGGTATCGGAATAATATGACGCATTTTGGTCTTCTACACGAACATAACTGGTGGCGCGAGTACCTGTTGGTTCCCGTGGAGTCAACGTTTCTGGGAAATAAATTTTGGCAACCATTGTTGTGATGATTACCATAGCAACATCTATGAAATGAAAATATTATCATAGCATACAAGAAATGAGTTACGTTTCAGAACGTTTGTGGTAGAAATGAATGATTAACATGTAGAAAGTACACTTAGGTAACTTACAAAGCAAAAAGTTGGTGGCGAGCAAAAACAATTCAGCTTCCGCAGCGTGAGAAAGCAGAGGTTGAGTTGATCCATCTGGCAAATTCTCGGCTCCTAGATATTCTGCTGATGTGCCCGGAGAGGAAATGGTAATGGAGGCTGTGGAATCTTGTGCTTGTTCGTAACTTCCCAACATGTCATCTTCTCCATCGCCTTCATGAAGATAACGATGAAATTGGCTGAATGCCGATGCAACTGAAACAAAATCCATCCTTTCGCTTGTTCCTTTGCTAGGCCAGAGAACTGACCAAAAATAAGGATGATGAAGACAAAGTAGATAGGCGATACAATTCAATGTTGTTACGATAAAATTATTAGTCGGGTTTTCTTATTTCTTTGTCTTGCATCAGTATAGCACATACGAGAACAGGCGTATCAAATAATATTGCCGTACTTGAATTTTCCTTTGTACATGCTTCTATTTTTCGTTTGAGTTACGGTATAGTACTATAGTGTACATAAAATGTTCATTGGTACAGTGGTGGAGTATAGATAAGCCCATACATATATTCATTCATTACGTCAGCTTGAACAAGGCTCATAATATTACTTAAAAGAATATTTAGCTGATGTAGACTTGGTATGACTGTTAGTGTTCCAGTCTTAATCCATATTTATCTTTTTAGTTCGGCCGCAGGAGTGTAGAAAAAATTACCAGGGCGAAATTGCTAAGTCATCTACGTATGCACTGCTGTCAAACAAAATGAACGAGAGCTAAAATCTCCAGAAGGTTTTGGTATAATTCTTTGATGAAATTTTCTTTTTTATAAAAATCAACAACAACAACAACCAACTCATTGTGAAGAATGAATTAGTTTCAATCAACAATAAAATTCGAATCAATATTTGTACAAGTATGAATAATGGAAGTGTAATTCTCAGAAACTTTCATAATGAAGTTATTTCATCCAAATAATCAATTGTTTCAATGAACAAATTTGCTTCAGTAATCTTTATCATAGTATAGTGCTTATTTCATCTGATTTTTTAATATGAAGAGACTTCCTAATATTTTCATTCGCCACCCACGTTACATTCATAAATTTTATCAATCATCGAAAACACTTAATTTATTTCCAATACCGCTATCGTGTTTTGACCATATGATCGGTGGTTCATACCGATTTACAATCCTCCTGAATACATTAAATCATGAACTACCTATGCCCCATACTTTTTTTCATCTTCCTCAATTTTTTTCTGTAACTCTAAAAAGTGTAATTTCCTATATATTTCATCCTTAAAAATGACGGGTGTAGGCCCTTGTATTGCCGCGAATCCGCCATCAAGTCGAATATTTTCTGCTTTCTCAGGATCAGAATCCCCTTTCACACAATTTACTGTCATATTCAATTCAGGATTCAATATTCTCAATGGATGAGTCCAAGCTGTACTTTTGGCATGAGTACATGTAGCAAACTTATATCGTACATCATGTATCGAGTCAAAGAAATTACGGAAATGAAATGCTATGTGATTTCCATCCACATCCTTCAGCATATCTCCACCGGGTGTGGTACGAAAGTCAACAGCTTGCCAAAGTGGAAGAAATAAATTCTTCTTATCAAAATAATCATAAGGATCTTTACCATAACCTGGTAACCGTCGACCTTTATCTTTAAATAGTCTCTTAAGTGGTTTATGGATATTTGAGTCACCAATAGTATCAACACATTCACCTATCACCATATCTGGATGAAACCATAGTCGATTAGAAGTTACGCATTCAGGAGTTGCTTCAAATGTCATTGCACTTGCAACTATCTTAGGGTACCTACAATTTTGTCCTTTTACAAACGATGGGATTTCACAAATTTGCGCTGCAAGTAAGAAATCTCGACTAAATACTTCATCGAGATCACTGAATATTGCGATATCATCTGTGGTCATTCCGTTTTGTTTAAACCGCTTCAGGGAAACTTCCCGTTGTAAATCCTCCTGTAGGAAATATTCTTTTCCATCATGTCCTATCCGATTCGATTTATCGTCGTGATAAAAATCAACTGTCACTTTTGTAGACGGACCAAATATTCCACTTTGCAATACCTTTAAATCAAAGGAACCTGTAGTGAATCGCAATTCACGAGTAGCAACGTACCCTTGTCTGGAAGAAGTAGTTGTACTGCTTTCTGTAAATGCCACTGTATGATAAAGACCATATGCTTCAGCAGCATGTGCAGCAATGGGATGCCATGAATCCTCAGCAATAAGACTTCCAAGGAAGATTCGTCGGCGACTTTTTCGACCTCCATATTTATATCCATATCTCGCACAACGTTCAGATTCTATTTTAGGGTCAATTTTCAAAACAGTCTCTTCAAGCTCCTTTTGCGTCAAAATATTATTTTTGAGTAGAACAAGGATTCTATGAAGAGAAGTATTCGGAGCTGCTTTTTGTAAAAGTTCGTTAAGTGGACTAAGGTAAGTCGCGGAACCAAAATACAGATTTGAGATGTTCACAGTAATATATGTGGCAAGGATAACTGAAAAGACAGTCAAGGAAAAACGAGCAATTTTGACTTTCGTTATTTTGGAAGACCGTATTTTAGAGCTATTTGATGAGAAAGGAGCAGCTTTTGAGTTTTCAGAGCTCATCTGATTATAACGAAATCGAATCATGATTTATGTGAAAAGAGTTGAAGTCTACCAATGGAATACTATAGGCTTCAAATTATGCTGTTGACTAAGATACTCCGTGTGATATCAAAGTTTTTTATTATGAAAGTGTCACATTACATTTGCTCGCTTTGTTTCTAATATAGGTAGTTAATAAATACGTAATTTACTCGTATAATACATGACTAAAATTTATCTTTCCCTACTGCTGTTTCGAGATCAAAAGATCGAATAAACCTTCTTTTATTGAAGTCTGTTTAAAGAGTAGGATTTTCATGTTTAATATCCCTCTTCCTCCAACCGCATATACTCAATTTCTTCCTTATAACTTAAAATAAAGGTAGATAAGAAATATTCAATGATTGGTCCTTTCAATTGTAACAATTAATTTAAACAATGCTGCAAATGTATCAATTTACGAAATTTCTATCGATATGCAAGCAAGAATTCTGGTTTCAATTGAACCATAATACATATTAAAAATAATCGGTTGCCACTGATTTAGATACCAAATTAGCCTAGAATGCCTAATCCTTGCGCATCGACATTTCCTTCTCCTTTCCCTGTAAACAAAAGTAATGGTATAGCTGCTAAGAACAAGGGCAGCAGTACTAGCCATTCCAGGCCATGATATATTCTGATATTGTAACCAATTTTAAAAGTGTCCTCGTATCTTATTCCATTTTCATCAATTAATTTGATAAAAAGTGTGTAATAATGTGGCTTTCTTGGTATATTGATCTTCTCTGTATAGATCCCTGATGCAAAATACTCTTTTGTGAAAACAGTTCCATCAATATGTGATCCGACACGTATTTCAACATTATATGACACATTTTCTGGTACGTTCTTTCGGATATCAAAAATCTCAAAAGTAACTGGAATCTCAAATCCAACAATATGACGAAACTCGGAAGAATATTCTGAGAGTATGATTCCAATCTTGGAACTATACCCATGCACATTCGTCCCACTATCGAGATTACCACTCCCTCCTCCTCCACGAAATGAATTCAGTGAATGATAATCTACTATACTTTCCATTGTTATAATCTCTCCTGTTTTGGAAGTAGCGAGAATTAATCCCATTTTTCCATTACCATGTAAATCTTCTGCTAAAGGCGTTGCATGAAGTGCTTCACCAGTTGTGAGGCGATTGGTACAGCCAGAGCTTCCTTCGATCATATAAATGTATCCATCGGCGGTTGTTGTGACTATGTGCAATCCATTAAAGTTTCCACCGTGAGTTGTTGAAGATTCTTGTATACTTTGTTCAGCAAGTGCCTTAAGCTCATGAAGAGACTCAGCAGTAATCGATGTTGAATTGCGAAGACGTCGTAACCAATGAGATTGGGAGGAATGCAGATCTATTAATAATGGTGGCTGAGGGGAGGAATCGTGTATTGGAGTGCTTACAGGGAAAAATTTGGGAAAATTCTTCAGAGCTTGACCTGATGCACCACTCAAAACATGCAACCCGACATAATAACTATCACTATTTTCATCACGACGGACAGATCGGTGATAAGAGATACATACAATATCTAAATTGCCATCTCCATCAACATCTCCCAAAGCAAGTCCTCCAGCTGCTTCTACGTCAAGACCTAAATTAACGGACCATATAATAAGTCCAGTATGACTTAGACATGCTACATTCCCTTTCATATCAACTGAAACAAGTTCGACTTCAAAGGAGTTGATCATGTCGACAGCCATGATTTGTGCATGTATAGGAGCATGCATTTGGACAGGAAAACCAGGTTTTTGCTCCAAAGTCATAAGATCTAAAGCGTATATAAACCCCATTGATGTGCCGACAATGATGTCTTGAAATTTATCATTATCTAAATCAACAATTGTTGGTGTTGTGTGGATAAATGCTCCTTCTCCCATTATATTGTTACTTTCGCGTGTTGATATATCTAATAATCGCTCTGGTAACCAATAATCCGATTGTATATCATACATGAGAAGCGCTGATGCAGCATAACGTTGTCGTTTTTCAATGTTATCTAGGTCAGATTCATGATGATTTTCTTCCCTATGCGAATATTCTCGTTCATCAAAGTAGTAGGATACAGGAACTACTAAGAGAGGTGTATTCTTTTTCGAATATTTGTATTTCTTGATTTCTACAACAACAGGTGTTGCTAATACATGAGGATCAATTGGTATGACATCATCTTGAAACATGTTTTCATGATCATACATATCATCGAAGTAATCGGGATAGTATGGCATTTCATCCATATCATTCTCAATATTTTTGTTATTTTGGCTTATTGGAGAAAAAGGGTGATCTTGAGAGGGATCAAAAGAATTTGTTTCCATATTTTTTTGTATATCACTCTGTTTCTCTTCGACATTCGTCTTTTGGTCAAGACCTTCTCCCTCTAAAATTTTTGATTCTACAACGAGCAATGATGCAACATGCTTCATCAGTTCTTCATCATTTTGCATTTGAGCTTTTTGTTCAAACATGGCTTCTAGAGCCACCATTGATTTTACTCGATCCATTTTTTCGTTATCTAGAGATGTTCCCACATTTGAAGCATTTTCTTTAGACGAAATTTCGTCTCCTTCATTCATGGTCATTAATTTCGATTCTAAAATCAGCAACGAGGCGATCCTTTTCATTTCTTCATCATCTATATCCTCTTGATCAATTTCTTTATTTAAAGAACGAGCTTTTTGTAATCTAGTTTGATGCTGTTCGTTCCTTTCTTGTAGGACATTATTTCGTGTATCTCGAATATGTGGATCTTGATGCAATATATCTGCTGAAATACCCTTTTGTTGTTTTCCTTCTTGTTCACGATACAGATAATCGATGGAGGTAGTGTAGGACCTGAATTTTGTGTTGGGGTTATTTATTTTATCATCTTCAATGTACCAATTTGTAGCTAAAAATAAGGACGGGATGCGTATATCGTTTGCAAACGCTCTGTTCGCATCCAATAAAATAGGATTTTCCTCTTTTTTAGAGTTTGTATCCTTATTATTCGTTTTCGTGCCATGGGCTGTCTTCATACCTGTATCTCCATTAATGACAAATATACGACCTTCTCGATTAGATTCCACAATTATGATATCCTCTTTTCCATCTGCATTAAAATCATAATGAATAGGAGAAGTATACTGAAACGATGATGATTCAAATAAGAGTGGAAACATGCCCGAACTGCTATATTTCGAATCTTCCTTGTATAAAGGAGTATTCACATTTTTATTTGAATTATTGCTCGTTGTTGTCGTGACAAGTTTATCCAAATGTTCATAATTGGTGGTATACCAAATCTCCAAATGATTTGGATCTTCACCAATGTTGGTAGGTGCAATCAAGGGCGGAGTTTGTATTCCTGCACTATTTCGATTTCTATCATATATATCATGATCATGATAATAGGGATTCGAATTGATACCCAATTTGAAGTTCATGGGACATTGCGTGGAATCATAAGCTTGATTATTTAGATTTGATGGAAAGATTGGTTCTTCTGAATGCGATAGAGGTGGGGGTTTCACAATGGTTTTTGCTGTCTCAGGTTGTAGAAATTTGGTGGTTGTTCCAACTGCATTTGTGGAGGATATATGTGTTTTTGTTATGAAGGGGAGTGAGAGTGGTTTTGCATAGATGAAGGCATGCGATGAGAATTGAAATAGTATGGAAATGATGGAGATTTTGATATAGAGCTCCATTTCTATACTCTTTTTGATTCATTCCTGTCGAATTGGCATTGGACACACAAATTTAACTGTGATGTCATCAGTTAGATATTAATAATATCCGTGCTATACCGTTTTAGCACCGTTTTAGCACCGTAGTGATTTTTTTTTTGAAAAAAAAAAGAATCTCACACAATTTTCAAAATTCGACTCATCTGAATCTACTCATTGATAATATTCTACTACATCAAGAGGAAAATCTGGATCATCAAAATCTTCACATATTCTGTTGCAATTGTAAATAGAATATCCGAGGAGAATTTCTTTCAAGTGGTAGATCCCTAAACACGAAAGTCTTCAACTATTCATGAAACCGACTTGACTTTGCCATCTCGAATAAAAAGAAATTAGCTAGGAGACTCCATTGAGAGTTGATTGATGAATAATTTAGCAATGGATCCCATCAAAACGGCTCACCAAGAAAAAATCATAAAGTTTAGCGCACATGGAGAAAATCTTACATTTCAGAATATGACTCATACGACATTAACTTCCAATCAAACACAAAGCATCTCATATCGCAAACGTGTTGGTGTCCGTCGTTTGGTGTATAAATCCAAAGAGTCAAATAATAAAATAAACCATCATGTTGATTATCCAAGGCGTATAGGATGCTATCCTCAAGGATGTAATAATCCTCTTGTTCAAAGCTTGATCAAAAACAATCCTGGTCTATTACATCGAATTCTTTCAACAAGAGATTTTAGAACTATGAAAATATTAGAGGAGAAAGATCTTCCAAAGGTGATACAATCAAATTCACTTCAAAACAACCTCTCATACTTGGAATTACAAGATAAAGTGAACCATAAACAAGGTCTGTTATCATCTCCCACCACATATCGAATGGAAAATAATATGAGCGATCCTTTCAATTCTCCCGCCAAAAGTTTTCAAGTCAAAGGTTCTCAGATAAACCAAAATAAAGTTGGAGTAACATTGGAAAGTGTTCATTTGAAAGATAAAATATTTGTACATGATATAATGGAAGAATCCAAAACAATTCAATATAGAAAACATCTATATAACAATGTGATTCATTATGAATCAGAGTCGGATAATGACTCCAGATCGGAACGAACTGATTCCGATTCGAAGGAAATAGATTTCTGTCTGAATGACTTAATCTGGCTTACGAATATCATGGAAAAGGAATGGAATGATTTTATTGAGGCACAAGGAAGTAGAGCTATTTTGTATTGCGATCAAGACTGTTTCGAGGATCATTCTTACGGTAAATGTAAGAACATCAATACAGATTCAACCCATCCAAATCCCACCAAAAAACGAAAAAGAGGAGGCAGAAAACCATCATTGTATGGATTCAAGGCAAGCATTATGCTTACCAAGGGATCACGATGTGACTTAGGCACATTTCAGTCCTCTGTTCAAGCTGCTAAGGAGTATGATAAATTTGCGATTGGTAGAAGAACCCTGGGGAGAAAATTATTGGAAGAAGTTGAAATGAGGCAACGCCTTCAGGCAAGAAAGGCAGCTTATACTACCATCAAGGTAGGTAGAGTGTGTTCGCATCTAATATTGACAAATATCTTATTTATTGGACTAATATTGTTTTGCGTTTAACATAGAGAATCACACAGGATGAGAATGGCAGACCCAAAGACGCTGCAATATTAGCATACCAAGCAGCTGCAAGTGCTCGAATGGAAGTAAATCAAGATGAAATTTTATTATCTACCAAAGTTTTGACACCAGAACTTAATTTTCCAGGATGGGATACGAGTGGATCAACTTTTTCTTCTTATGTGCCTTCTTTCATTGAAGCATCGAATACCATGCCTAGATCTCGAAGAAATATGAAAAGTTCATCATTTCCAAGTTTTGGCAGTTCTTCTATTGATCAGGAAAATCCTGTTGAAATTGCTCATATGAATGTTCAACATTTGCTTGCACTTCAAAAAAAGATGATGGACTGCGAAAGCCCGGAGAAATCTCTTCTTGATATTGTGAAGGAGGTTTTCTCAGGAAACGATGGAATGAATGGAAAAGATTTGGATCAAAACGATGATACTCAAAACGTTCCTAGCACATATTTGGATCCACTAGGAAGTGAGGCATCTAAAGAAAGCAGTGAAAGGATTGAGGATCTGATATGTTCTCTAGAAACAAAACGAAACAAATTGGAAAAAGATGTTTTTAACTCCATGGCAGAAACAATGAGATTGATGAAGTTAGAAAAATCTTTATGCCCTCTATGGAATGATGTCAAGGAAATGCAAACACGATGTAGGGACTTATATTGTCATACCTCAAAGAAAAGAAAGAAATCAAAATAAATTCAGTACAAATAAAATGCATAGGTAGCCTCGAATTTTTTACTAGTTGTTCTTAAATTTTATTTCAATTCCTAACATGTACCTACTGGAAAATTCCCTTTTTACCTGTTTTCTTTTCTTGGAGCTCTCTCAATTGCTCAATAAGATCCTTTTCTTCCTTTGATAACTTCTTGGGAATATCAATATTCATTGTTACATAGTGATCTCCACGTTGGTCAGGACTTCCTAGTCTAGGGGCACCATTTCCTTTCAGTCGCATAACCTGTCCGGGTTGTGTTCCAGCTGGTACCTTAATAGTGACTTCCCCATCTACAACAGGTACTTTCACAGAAGCTCCAAGAATGGCATCAACAAAACTTACGGAGGTATCAGAGTAAACTTCTGGTCCCTCCCTGCGGAAGTTACGGTCTTCCTTTACCTTAAGGAAGATGTACAAGTCACCAGGAGGTCCTCCTTTGGGTCCTGCATCTCCTTCTCCTCTGACACGAAGCTTATTGCCATCCTCAACTCCAGCAGGAATGGTTACTTTAATTTGTTTAGTCTTGCTGTTTAATCCTTGTCCACTACAAGTTCCACAATATTCCTCTACAACTTGTCCAGTACCACGGCAAGTAGGACATGTTTGTTGTGTTTGGAAGTTTCCAAGAGGAGTTCTGGTAACTTGCATAGTAACTCCCATCCCGTTACAAGTACTACAAGTACTAACCTTACTTCCGGGCTTCACACCGGATCCACTACATGTACCACATGTTTCTAAATGTCTAATCCTGACCTTTTCTTCTCCTCCAAAGACAGCAGTTTTGAAGTCAATTTCCAAATCAAACCTAAGATCATCTCCAGCAACAGGTCCACGTTGTCTTTGTCCTTGTCTGCCTCGGGCTCCTCCACCCATTCCTCCTCCTCCTCCTCCAAAGAATGAATCAAAAATATCACCCAAGTCTACTTCTTGTCCAAAGCCAGTTCCACCGCCGAATGGTGATCCAGCTGCTCCTTCTGATGCCGCAGAGGTTCCTACTCCCCTTTCTCCGTACATGTCATATTTCTGTTTCAAATCTTCGTTAGAAAGTACCTCATAGGCACGATTGATTTCTTGAAATTGCTCTGTTGTGTCTTTACCAGGGTTTGCATCTATTATTACCGTATACATAAATGAGTTTACATATTATGAAAAAAATGTATCTGATTAGCTAAGCCTTCCATCTAATATATTTATAAATAAGAATAGATCACAGAACATTTGAGTCAAACACATCTATGAAACTTACCGGGATGGTATTTTTTTGCAAGTGTGCGGTATGCTTTTTTGATGTCAGGTTTGGAAGCACTACGTTGTATTTCCAGAATTTGATAGAAATCCCTATTTTGGGAAGACATGAACAAAGCCGTCCTAGGTCTGCATTGTTTAGATCCAAAGTGGAATCGTGGTTCCTGCGAAGACAGGGAAGTTCCTAAATTGAATCCAACAGAGGGATTTGCAACAAAAGCTGAAGCGAAGTTGTTCGCTGTTAAAACAGCGCTAAGAGCTGCTGCTTGAATCGCAGAGGAAAATTTCACCATTCTAGGATACACTCTCTATTTGCAACAATCCAAGTATAAGATTAAGATGCACAACTTTCTTGATTAAAGGATGCGTTTGAGGTTGGCTGGGTCAACCGCAGAGACTTTTAGACAAGATAAAATGAGGTGCTCGGAATAGGGGAGTTTGGGCACAATCTGAATCTAATGATGCGTCAGTAGACTATTGCGTATGAATGCAGCGTAAAAATCAATAAAGAAAAAAACATTGTTTTGACCACAAAAAGGCAACAAATATTAATTTTTTCTTCCATCATACTGGTTAGATTCGCGTAGGTAAAGACCGTATTGTGGCTCATATATATTTACAAAACAAATGCTCTAGAGTGTTTCTAAGAAACCAACGAATTCTAATAAACATACTGAAATATACGTGTTGTTACGACCGAAAGTTTCCTTTTCATTCTTTTCCTAAATTCCTAATTTGTTTGTACGGTTGTCATCTGCTTTTATGAGACGATATATGCGTCACTCTCTTACTTACAGCTGGAATTCCGACATATTACGGTACAACTATTTATTTAGGACATGACCATTCTTGACGCTTCTTCAAATTTTGAATATTTTCGAAAGGGCAGGCAACTTTCTCTTTTTTGTATACAGCAGAGAACCTATTGTCGACCCGATCGACTTCATGTGTACACATACATACTTAATAAAAGCAATCTTATCATTGCCCTAAGTAACATGTGGAAATGCCTACAATTGTCAATCTTGTCATCACTTTTTTTCAAATCCATAGCATAACTTTCCAGAACAAGGAATAATGACAACATCCCCAACATGCTGTCCGAAAGGTTCACTGCCTGCCATGAAAAATACTGTGAATCTACCGGATGCAAAGGGTAAATAATTTCAATTCCAGTATCTTCCAAAGATGTCAATAACAATTCAACAATGAATTTTTTTTCCAATACAAATATGCATATGCAATGGAAGTGTGGAGTCGGAATTCATCCAGCATTGAATGTAGAACTATTGTATCATCAGGGTAAATCTGAGGAGATGCTGGCTACTGCCATGACCCTTCAGGGGAACAAACCGTATTTGGCATTGCCGGCTAGAAATGATTCAGAAAAAATAAAGCCAGGTGGAAGTGTGATTGAAATTTTAGCAAGAGCACGAGATGTCACTCCAGAGGAAGTTTCGATATTGTTTGAGAAGGCTCAACATGGATTTTGCAGTCGTGGCGATCCCGAAAATGATTTGGAAGTGAACGAGGCTCAAATGGTTGCGGAAGCAAAAACAGCGGAATATATCACAAAATGTGCTCACGTAATAAAATCATGAATGAATCATGTTATAAATCTGAGTTGGAGTTAACATTTATTAGTTTATTGCTTTACTATTATTTAGTTAGTTAGTCAGTTAGTCAGTTAGTTAGTTAGTGTAATTAATGTATGCTGAAAATAGGAAATCAATGTTTGTTGTCTTTTTTGAGAAAATAAAAGATTTGTTTCAATTCAAAGCGATATTCTTCTTCCTAAGAAACCTTTCTGTCCGCCGTAGGAGTTATGTAGCTTGCAGTACGTTCAGAAGGGTATCTTTTCGGAAATGTCTGGGAGAGAAGGGCACACTACAGCAAAAGTAGAAACAATTCCATATCGTTCTCCAGATTTATATCAAAACCCACCAAAACCAACAAACAGTTCCCATCCATTTTCCAAGAAAAAAAGCAAGCAAAATGGCGACACCACCCTGCTGTCCTCCAGAAGCACTTCCTGCTCTTGAAAACGTACATGGAATCCCTTCCCCGAAAGGGAAAACAATCAAAATCCATTCTCCTCAACAAACACAAAAATTCTTTCGCCCCACTATGAATGTATACATGACTGGTCAAATGGACCTTATGAAATCCAAACGAATCGTAGTGATATTTCCGGATGTTTGGGGATATAACAGTGGAAGACATTGTCAACTTGCAGATACATTAGTCCAACAAATCGAAGCTACTACATCCTATCCTAACAGTGATAATGAAACATCGTGTCAAACGACTATTTTGATTCCAGATTATTATCGTGGGAATATCATTGCCTATTATCAACCATGTCTTGGAGAAAAAATGTCCATAGTCACATCTGTCCCCGTCACATTGTATAGATTGCGATATTGTGATTACATCTTTGAGAATTTATATGAGATCTTTTTACCATGGTTGGAGTCTCAAATTGGTAATCCTACAACCAAGTATGAATTATCCTGTATCGGAATATGTTTTGGTGGTTGGGTCGTTGGGAAAATATTGGGAAAGTTTAAAATCTCTCATTCCAATCCTAAAGTGGACTGGAAGTGTGGTATAGGGATTCATCCATCCTTTATGGTGGAGAGTTTTTATCGATTAGGTGAATCGGAAGAAGCCTTGGCTCAATCTATGATTCAAAATCAAAAAATTCCTTTTTTTGCGATTCCGGCTGGAGATGATTCGGAGAAGTTTAAGATGGGTGGGAGTGTGACTCAGATATTGGCAGAAGGGTACGGTGTAGAAGAAGAGGAGGTCGTGATGGTGATGGAAAATATGAAGCATGGCTTTATCACAAGAGGGGATGGATCAGCAGATGAGGAGATAAAAGAGGCTCAAAGGAAGACTGAAGAAAAAGTTGCAGAATTTATTTGTCAGCATCATCCGATTGAATAAAAGAAAGGTTGATGGACTTTTTTTTGTATGTTTCTTGAATAGGAGTAAGATTAAGCTTTTGTTTTGAAATCCTACAAAGAATCAGAACAATAATAATACGTAATAATGATCATAATAATATTCTTTCCAATAAACTATTGCTTTATAAATGTGCATCATGATAATAGGTCAGCGCTTAGTCGATAAACTATCCTCCATGGTTCGTTTTCGTACCCATGTCTTGGCCGCCATCAATTCCGTGACAGCACTTCTACCCGGATATCCTCTTCCACGTCCTCTTCCTCGTCCCCTGCCCCTTCCTCGGCCACGTCCAGCAAAAGGATGAGGAAAGGAAGCAGTTCCGTCATTGCTTGTGTCAGCATTACTATCTGCAGCAGTAGCAGCAGAAGTGGTAGTGGCAATAGTAGTAGTATCAGCATTTTCACCAAAAGAAGACGCAACTGTAAACGAAGAAGCAATCAGTGGAGATGGATGATTGGTTCGTCCTCTACCTCGTCCAACACGACCTCCACGTGAAAATCTTCCGCCTCGTCCACCCCTGTGAAATTTAGAAGAATAAGAATATTCTTCTCTGTTTGAATCCTTTTCTGAATCTATAAATGTCCGTTTAGAATATCGTCCACCTCCTCTATTTCCACCTCTACCACCATGATGAAATCTACCTCTCCCACTTCTTCCGCCTCCTCTACCACCATTACCATTTTTAAACTGACGTCGGTGAGAATTCTTTTCCGTCGGCATAAAATCCAATTCCGGGTCTTCTTCTGTGTCTTCTTTAGGACCTTCTTGATGTCCATTTGGTTTCGATTTATTATAATGGTTCTTTTTGGTCAAGCGTTGAAAGGCCGAAGAAGCCAAACTTTGAGAAGAATTTTGAGATTTGGAATTTTTACTATTTTTTGAAGAAGAATCTCGAGAGGATCCTAAAGCCCCAGATCGTGCCAGTGCATTTGTTTTTACTTTGGGTTTCTTGGAGGCTTTATTCGCCCCCAATGCTCCTGATTGTGTCAAAGCATTTTGTTTCTGGGAACTTAATTTCACTAGAGTGTTTTTTTTCATATTATCTTCTGTAGTCTTATCCTCATTCACATTACTATTCTCTACTTTGTCCACATAGTTTAATAGAATGGTTCCCAGAACTTGTATTTTTTCATCATCGCATTCCTCCATCTCCATACTTTTTAATTCATCCTGGATGGCGAGTATAGATTTTTGATTGTTGACCATGGCTATGACAAAATCTAATATATCAGAGATGTTTTCTTCATCTTGGATATTATCAAATTCTTTTTGGAGTAAGGATTTCAATTCTTTGGTTTGTTCAATGGATAGTTTTTGAGTCAATGTACTGCTGCTCATTTTCATGGATATATTGGAAGAAATAGGTTGAGATGGATATATAGTATGGAGTACTGATAAGAGTCAAAAGAGGGTTGTGGATTTCAATAGATTTGATTCTAGATTAATTCAATTCAATGGTGAGATTCGATTGTTGACAAGCAATTGACTTCGCTGAGTTGCCCAAGGCTGCTTCTCTATCGGTTTGAGACAGAGATGGTAGTACCTAGAGTAGCTTAGCTTGTGTATCTTTTCCGCGAAGATGTCTTCACGCTAATTGGTTTGTGCTACTACACCTAATAATCTATCATGACGTTTTCGTAATCTAAGTAAATTGTTTACTACAGCAGTCGTGTTATAGATGTAGTAACTGTGAGCTTATTTTACGTGTAACAATGAAGAAGGTATGTACGTACGTACAACACCCCCCATACTTCTTAGTGATCGTAAGAAGTGAACTGTTACTATTTCTATTTAACTATA
>Ga0209092_10002127_pt1 | contig 18515 bp, 20 predicted proteins | sample FraStrMetagenome_FD_187446 | JGI IMG/M metagenome (GOLD analysis project Ga0209092, IMG submission 187446) | Marine eukaryotic phytoplankton communities from Arctic Ocean - Fram Strait ARC3M Metagenome (SPAdes) (version 2) | ecosystem: Environmental > Aquatic > Marine > Oceanic | place: Fram...
GGGTTTTTTAAATTAAAATATTTCAGTAAAATTATAATTTGATATGACAGTTAAACAAATACTTACGTTGGAGACTGTCTTTGTTTCTAAAAACAAACCAGCTGATTTTCCTAAAGCAATTACGGTACTTTTACGATAACATAAATGGAACGATTAAGAAAAATCATAGCGACGATTATTAAATTCAGAATAGCAATTATGGCTGTTTTAGCAGTTGCTATGGGCTTATCCGGATATCATACGGTAACTAAATTAAGTGTTGACAATTCGCTAGGCATTTGGTTTTTGGAAGATGATCCAAGCTATCGTGCTTACATCGATTATCAGCAAAATTTCGGTTCTGATGAAATTTTTATTGCGATGTTACCGGTAGAAAATGCCATTGGTGAAACAGAAGTTTTATCATTAAAAGAGTTACACCAACAAATTGAAGCATTACCTTATGTACAAACATCGTATAGTTTAGCTAAAGCTAAGTATCCCACCTATGCAAATAAGACCCTTAATTTTGATGGCTTGTATAATTCAAAACGAAGTGAAAAAGGGCTGAAAAGTCTGTACTCAAAATTACCAAATATCACTTCTCAATTAGTTACCAAAGATTATAAAAATCAGTTTTTTTATATTCAACTTAACCCAACATCAACAGTCGAAGAAGAGCGAAAAGTTATTGCTGAAGAAATAAGAACAGTGATTCAAACCCTTTATGAGCATCACTATCTAACTGGACCTCCAGTTTTAAATGAGGCATATAGCAAAGGAATTTATAAGGAGAGTTTAATCTTTGGAGTGTTAACGATTGTGGTGATCACCATAATGCTACTGTTTTTATTGCCCAGTAAGCGCTATTTAATCATTTCCTTATTATCTGTTGCGATCCCTATAAGTTTACTTTTTGGACTAATTACCTCACTAGGCTTTGCACTGAATATGATATCAATGCTTATTCCAACTATCCTAATGGTGTATAGCGTTAGCGATGCTGTACACATTATAAATATTTACCACAAAGAGGGATTGGCAAACAATACATTGGCTAAAGTTGACTTACTAGCAGTCGCTATCCGTAAAAGTATAACGCCGTGCTTTTATACAACTCTTACCACATTTGTTGGTTACTTTGCCTTGTATTTATCACCATTACCTGCTTTCAAAAACATGGGGGTTTTTACTTGTATAGGTTTAGTCATAAGCTTTATTCTTGTGTATATTATTACCATCATTGGATTCAGTTATATGAATTTAAATTTTGATAAAGCAAAGCCCTTACTAAGCTTAAAACGTTGGAATCAACGAGCATTTATTCAATGGTTAAATCGTATAACATGGGATTATAAGCATACCATAATTGTTGGCTTTACCGCTATTTTATTAATTGGTTTTTATGCTATTTTTCAAATTAAAATAGATACAAATTCTCGTAATCTTTTAGCCGAAGGAAAGGCAAAGCAAGATTTACGGGCTGTAGAGGTTGAACTCGGAGGAAGTAACCGTTTACAAATAAATATTTCTACGTCTAACGGTGATGTTATTTTGAATAAAGAAGCGCTGAAATGCTTAGAGAAATTTCAAAAAAAATTAGAGCTCAATACATTTATTTCTAATCCTGTTTCGGTGGTTAACATCAAACAGTTTCTAGAAAAACGCACTCCCGTTTTATTTCCATCGAATGTATCTGAAGCGGAGTTGAAAAGTACACTTTCTGGAGTTGATGTAAAGGACAATAGTTTTTTTAAATTGTTTTCCGAAGATTTGACGACCGCAGGGTTTACCTTAACGCTTATGGAAGGTCGTACATCACAACTCAATCAAGTATTGGATGATGTAAAAATAGCTTTTGAATCTTCTTTTGATACGAATGATTACAAACTCAAGATTAATGGATTTGCTGTCGTTTTTGCTCAGTTAAATAGTTTTATTCTAGAAACTCAATTCAAATCCTTTTTTGCAGCCTTTTTTGTGGCATTTATGTGCTTACTAATTTTTATAAAAAACCTACGTACTACCATTTTGGTCTTGATTCCTAACTTATTACCGCTAACAATTTTAGCGATATTGATGACCCTTTTAGACATCCCGCTTGATGTTACAACAGCAATGATTACCCCGATTATGTTAGGGATTGCGATGGATGATACCATTCATTTGGTTTATAAATACAGAAAAAGCAACCAAGTTCAGGGATCAGCTGAAGAGCGGATGAATAGAGCGATGCACTATACAGGAGGTGCTTTATTTTCAACTACAATTGCACTGGTTGCTGGTTTTTTAATTATAGCCTCAAGCGCTGTACCTTCAGTCAGAGATTTTGGATTGCTTTGTGCGGTGACCGTAGCGATTGCTTTGATTACAGATATCTTTTATTTACCTGCTTTATTGAAGAAGTTTGACAACTAATTTATTTAATACAAATACTAGCAAAGATTCAACATTTAAATTATTCTTTACTTTAGGGTATTATTCCTAAAATAATATTTTGTTCGTGAGAATAATTTTTTGATTAAATTTAGCTAACTATAAATATTAGTAACTAATTAGATTAAAAATAATTTTTAAAAAAAACCTAAATGATTCAAAAAATTAAATTTATGGTAATAGTATTATTACTATTAACTTTCAATGCTTGCAATCAAGACGATGATTCTAGTACTAATTCACAAAGCCCCTCCATAAATAAAATACTAGCTCTAGGAGCATCAAGAGTAGAAGGGTCTAGACCTGAATTTGAAAGCTATAGATATGAACTCTGGAAAGACTTAAAAGAAAATAATTGGATTTTTGATTTTATTGGAACTCAAACTGACGAATCATCTTATCCAACATTTAATGATATGAATTTTGATGTAGACCACGAAGGTAGAGGTGGTTGGACCTCTGGTGAAATACTAAATGGCCTTAGTGGTTGGTTAAATCAAACGGGGTCTGCTGATATTGTTTTACTAAGTTCGCCAGGGGGTAATGACGCACTTGAAGGATTACCCTATTCACAAGCAGTATCAAATATCAATTATATAATTGATATTCTTCAAGCCGACAATCCTAGTGTCACAATTATTCTTGAGCAGATGGCTCCCGGTAGAAGTGATATAATGACTTCAGAATTAACTGAGTTTTTTACACAAATGCAGCAAGAAGTTTTAAATATTGCAGCTAATAAAACAACAACTACCTCTTCTGTAATGACAGTGGATATGTTTACAGGATTTAATGACAATTTGTTAGCTGATGATGTACACTACAATGAAGCAGGTGCTGTATTTATTGCCAATAGATATTATACTATACTTATAAATATGTTGGAATAAAAAAAAGAGGTTAAATTTAACCCAATAATTCATAGAGTGAGATCAAATCCTCCCAAAAAAATAGTTCGACTTCACTCCCCTCTGGTTCACTGATTGATTTTATTATGTAAAATGACTGTCTTCAACTATTGCTCTAAGTTTTTTCTTCATTACTTTACTTTATTAATTAACTCTACATATTCAGGATTAAATTTTTTATTTACTTCAAAATAAAATCTTTTGATTTCATCCATTTTTTTCCATTCGCTAACTTGGGCATTCATTTCCCTTGCTAAATGAATTAAGTTAGGGTGATCTTTTTTTCGAATAAACTTTTCATCATTTTTTAATAGCTTTAAAATTTCTTTTTCAAAAACTTTAAAATTTCTTTTAAAATCATCATTTAAGGCAACCTCAAAAAAACTTCTTGGTATTGAATCACTTTTATATCGATTTAGACTTAGTCCTATTGGCACTAAATTTTCAATAATATTTCCAGGTCCCCCTGCACTTTTAGGAACAAAATGATCAATATCAATAAGATGCCCGATTGAATAATTTTGATTAAAAAAAGAGTATATTTTTAATCTTAAATCACCTGGTATTTTAGGATTCAATTTTTTGACTTGTTTTAAACTGTAATCTGGATTTTCATTTAAGTATTTAACATCTTCATCTTTTAACTCAAAAAATATTCTTGCTAAACCACTTTTAACTGAAGCATCATATTTTCTTAATGTACCATTATATGGGATAGTCCTTTTGAGCAACCTCTGATTTATAAAATATTGATGACATTTCAAAACATAATTAGAATCAGAAGAGAGCTTATCTTTGAAAAATCTTATTTTCCCTAACCAATAAGAATCATCTTTAAATTGTTTAGAGTAATCCAATACTTCTTCTATTGTTTTAAATTCCTTTACCTTAGAACTTTTTATAACTTCCCCTTTTGCATAGATACCACCACTTGTTTCCGCCACATAAATGATATCTTTATTTACTAATTTTGAAGAAGGAGGATCCATTTTATCTTTTCTGATTGTAATTTCAAAATACCCTTTTTTCTTAGAATTATTTTTTTTTAAATCCCTGAAAGAATTACTTCTTTTAATAAGGTATGATTTTGACTTTTCTAATTGCATTTTGAATAAAATTAATTTATTTCGAATTTTATATATAATATTTACTAATTAGAGCCATGCATTATAATCACTTGATTCCATTCCCGGTTTTAACTTATTTTCCCTCGCAAACTCGACATCCTCTTTCATTTGTTTTTTGAATTCGTCAAATTCAATAGGGGATTCCAATTCCCATAATTGCGAAGCACAATACAACGAATAAACATTCTCCCATTCTATTTTATTCCATTCCGATACCTGTTTATTATGGTAAGCCCAATCATTATCATCCCATTGTGATGGGTCTGCTGATTTTTTCATGTTATTAAATTTATTTTTTTTCTTATTAATTTTTTATATTTCATTAAAAGTTTATTGTACAACGTCTGATTTTTATGAATAGGGAGAAGGTCGATGAAATTTATCTAACAACTCTAAACAAGTAAGATTTTCCATTTCAGGAGTATCTGCAAGTTGATTAAATGCTTTTTCAGATATTAATTTTAAAAACCCTTTCTTATCTGTTAATGGACTTATTTTCTTGATTTTTCTATCCTTATTTGCTATTCCCTTTGAATGAGATTTAATAATTTTTTTATTATTTATTATTTGAATAAAACATGGCTCCCAATCTATTAAAACAATCTTATCACCTTTAATCATTAAATTTCTATAGTGTATATCGCCATGAAACATATTTTTAGAGTGTATGTAATCTAGATACTTACCCAACAAATTTAGGTCTGAAATGCAGGTTGGTCTGGTAGATTTTATATACTCAAATTTTAGTGTAAGATTTTCTGAATCAATATTAAATCCAAATCCAATATCGATATACTTTTTAATTTGACTAAGTCTAAATTCAATTTTTTGAATTGAACAATCTAATGTAGTTAAAGGATAAATTTTAATAAAAATATTACCTTCTTTAAACTTTTTGATAGCGGTATTCAAATCAATATTTATAAATTAACCTACCAATAGTCTTCCTCAGCAGATTCATAATAATCTGAATTTAAAACAACTCCTTCACGATTAAGATCAACGGAAAGTGAGTAATATCCCTCATCGCCATTAACATCGACTTGTCCACATAAAAAACCAACACAACCCTCTTCTTTGGATTCAGAATTAATTAAGTCTATTTTTTCATTCAGTTCTGCAGGAAAAGAATCTTCAAAGCTTAAATTATATGTTGTAAGTTCATCATATATAGCTAAAATATTATATAAGTCTGTATAAAAATCTTCAGGAAACTGTTCTTGTCCAGTACCCCATCCAACTTCCTCATTTTCAGAGTTAAATGCAGCTAAAAATCTACAAATAGCTCTGTCATAATTTGGTTTTCCATCATCTAAAGTAGGAAAATTTGAAGTGTAAATTTCCACACCATCAGAATCAGCAATTAGATGATTATTTACTATAAATTTATCTTGAAATAATGATATTATACTTTCCCACTTATTTTCAAATTCATTATACAACTTGTCAAAGTGTTTATTAGACCCCAAGACCAATTTGTTGGAGTCATGAGAAAGAGAAATAGTTAAATTTGCCATATTATTAAATTTAAAATTAAATATAAAAAAAAAATTAGACTTTCACAATAGCTAAATCCTCCAAAAAATAGTTCGACTTTACTCCTCTCTGCTCCACGGCATTATTCCCAAAAATAACTCTTTATTTATGGTAATACTTATTTAATTATATTTGGGTTTTGTTAACAACGCTAATTAAAATTCCGAAACTTAATGTATAAAACAATATTTGAGATTACCAAAATGGATTGTCCATCCGAGGAAAATCTAATCCGAATGAAATTGGATGGTATTTCAAGTATTGCGAATTTGGATTTTGACATACCAAACCGAAAATTGACCGTCTTTTACAACGGAGAAATTGATGAAATCGAAAAGTCCGTTTTCGAACTGAATTTAGGGGGAAAGAAAATCTCGACTGAACAAACCGACAAAACAGAGTTTAGTGAAAATTCAAATCAAAAAAAACTACTCTGGACAGTTCTCGGAACAAATTTCACTTTTTTCCTAATCGAAATGACAACTGGAATAATCTCAAAATCAATGGGATTAGTTGCCGACAGTTTGGATATGCTTGCCGACAGCTTTGTTTACGGAATTAGTTTGTTTGCGGTTGGCGGAACTTTGACAAGAAAAAAACAAATTGCAAAACTCGCTGGATATTTTCAAATAACACTTGCAATTATTGGATTTATAGAAGTATTGAGAAGATTTTTTGGAGATGAAAAACTTCCTGACTTTTGGACAATGATTATTATTTCGATTTTTGCACTTATTGCAAACGGAATTTGTCTATATATTTTACAAAGGTCAAAAAGTAAAGAAGAAGTTCATATGAAAGCAAGTATGATTTTCACTTCTAACGATATGATTATTAATTTAGGAATAATAGTGGCTGGGCTTTTGGTAAATTGGCTGAATTCAAGCAAACCTGATTTGATTATTGGAACAATCGTATTTGTATTGGTAATTCAAGGAGCATTTCGAATACTAAAGTTGAGTAAATAAAAATTAAATACTAATCAAACAATTGCATAAAAACTCCTACTCAATCCAATTCAAATTAATCAAATCCTCTCCAAAATAGTTCGACTTCACTCCTCTTGGCTCCACGGCATTCTTCCCAAGAATAATTTTAAGAAAAAAATCATATAAAAATAAAGTTCCTACAAATCAAAGTTTGTTTGGGGCAGATATTTTAGGAATTTCCCTTATTTCCATTTCTTTTTCAAGCTTATCAACTTGTTCTTTTAAATCTTTTGTTAGTATTTTTTTGTTTCGTTTTTCCATCGGAGGATTTAGCTTCTCAGCACTCTCAAATTTAATAACATTTTTAAGGATGTCAGTAGGCAACTGAGAACCCGCTTTGGTGAGCGTATCAAGAAACTCTCGTGCAAAAAATTCGTCAACCTGAATGCGTCTTTTTGTTGTGTGGGCAAACTTTCCAATAATCCTACAAACGTTATCGCGATCTTCTGGACTTAATTTGTCTGCAAACTCATATTCTTCAATTTTTTTCAAACTTAGAACTATCGGCTCCAGCGCATCTTTAGTGATGATATATACATTGTAATCTCCGACGTTATAATGAAATTGATTAATCACGTCCAGCGTATTTGAAGGGATTACTAGAAACAAATCATTTTTAACATTAGCATGCTTTGCATATTTTTTTAGATTCTCTGTTTGATTCTTAATGTATTTAGGAAAATTAGATAAATCATCATTTGCTGGACTTTTGGCATCAAATACAACGAGTTGATCCATAATCTCGATGGAACTATCAGGCTTATTTCTGGGGTGTGGAAACTCTTCTTGACTAATGTACGTAATGACATTATTTTTACAGATTAATTGTAAGTGAGTTTGAACGTCTCGTTCATGATCAGACCACTTCTGTTTCATTTTTTCAAACGAATCTGCTTTTTCTTGTACACGCTCATCGTTAAGACGTGCTTTTTCATTCTCTAATGATTTTTGTAATGTGAGTGCACTTTCAATACTTTTACTCACTTCTTTTTGACGTCCTTCTTCCGCTTTTTGATAGGCTATGTTTTCACTTTTAAGTGAATTTCGTTCAAGCTCAACGAGTTTAAGACGTTCATCATTTTGAGTTTTTTCATGCTTTATTTGCTCGAAATTTTGAGTTTTTGCAGCTGCAATTTGTAAGTCTTTTTGGAGGTTTGAGATCGTCGTATTTTTCTCAGTTACTTCTTTTTCTAACACCAAAATCCTACTATCCTTTTCTTCAAATTGAGACGCTGCGTTAGTCTTTGGTTTTTTTAAATATATTGCTAATGCGACAAATCCGATTAATATTAATGCTAAATTGATAAACTCCATAAGGGCTGAAATAAAAATAATTAAAATTGATTTTAAAATTAGGCAATAATTATGAAAGTTAATACTAGAAAATTATTTTTTTAGTAAAATAGTGTCAATTGTAAAAAGGTATCTAAATTTGAAATATTAAGGTTTTAAAAAATGACAGTACAAAAATTATATGTATCAATTTTGTATCAATAAATAAAGAAAAAAATAATATATTGTACCCTACAAAAAAAGCTCATTCACCCCTATATATATTTAAATAATTACTATGGCAAGACAAGCAGAATTTTCATTTAGTGGCACTAGTATCAAAGCAGAATTTAAAAAAGTAGATCGAAAAAAGATTTATGGTTGGACATCGATTGAAGTTTTTGACGAAGATGGGAGTCAATGTAAACTAGCTGGACTGGCAGAAGGAAGCTATATCATGCCGTCTGGATCAACCTCACTCGTATCATTAAACACCAAAGGTGAAGCGGTATCTAGAAGTGCGTTGGTTGGGGTAAATGGAGAAGGAAAAAAAGTAGAAAAAGTACCCTCTATCTACGACGAAAAAGTTATGCTCAGAGAAGCAAGCCTCGATGAGTATTTATCGATGGCTGTAAAATCAGTTTATCAACTCCAAATTGGAGAGAATAAAGAAAGTTTACTTCATGAACTAAATTCTGGTAAAATTTACTATTTCGTTTTTAATTATCGAGCAGACTACGAGGGAGATGATGCTTTTTTATTGAGCAACGAAAATGAAGTTTTTGCAGTTACTGGAATGAGCTCAGATTTAGAGTTTATTGGTTTAGATGAATATGAACAAGAATTAGTAATTGATGAAACCGAAGAAGAAGATACCGATTTAGATTTTGCAATGTTTTAATACCTCATATTATGATTCGATATATAAAATTAGCCAACGAAAAAAAGAGAGATGCTGAAGTAACTTTCAAATCTTTAAATCCGAAGCCTAAAATAAAAATGATAATGGAAACCGGAGAAGCGGTCACTAATAAACGTGTGGTCAAGGGTACCTCTAAACATACCGTATCCTCATTATTTGCTCAATACGACGAAAAACCACAAGAAGGTGCTGATTTTGCGAGTCAGCTCGCTGCCAAGCTTTCTGAAAATTTGGTAGTTTCTGATCCGGAACTAGATCTTGAACTTACTGGAAAATTTATTGATGACGTATCTAGGGTTTATATTAATGAAGAACAGAAGCCTGTTTTTAGAGTAAAAAAGATTGAAAAGATTTTTTCGCCCAAAGCCGAATTAAAAGAAGAACGAGAACCTAAGTATAACGAAAGTAATATCGCAGACGAGAGTATTGTTAATTGGACAGGGAAAATGATGCCGAGAGCAAAGGTTTATAACAAACTAGTGTTTGATAAAAAGTATCAGCTCAAGCATGTTAATGGTCTCACCTATGATTTTTTATTCGAAATGGCTAAAGAACTTTCAGATAAAGATTCTTTAATGATGTTGGGAGGTGGCAAATCTGGTAAAGAACCCCTGATTATGAACGATGGAGGAAAACCTTACAGAGCATTTTTAGAGGGAAGGGTAAAAGGAGAAAAATATTGTTTAATTCTTCATTTAACCGATCAAGAGTTAAAACCACTGCCAATTGATTAGATATGAGTTCATGAATTTTTCTTAAAAAAATTAAAAAAATCACGATAAAATTAAAATTTTATTAAATGAAAGAAATCGCACAAAAATACAAACGGCAAACCGCATCAAGGTATTTACCTATTGAAGGTGATCAAATAACCACAAAAATAATGGAAGCAGAAATGTATGCTGTTTCAACCAAATTTGACGGTCATTTATATCTATTGAGTTTTGACGGAAAAAAAACGGTACTCATAAATCACGGGGGAACGACCCTTACAGACTTGCCACTTTTAAAAGATGCTACCAAACTTCTCAAAGGAAAATGTAACAATATTTTGTTGGCTGGAGAGCTTTATTTATCCAAAGATGGAGAACGAACCCGTTCTTTTGATATGACCGCCGTCCTAGACGAAAAATCCGAAAATATCCATTTCGCAGTTTTTGATTTACTAATGCTTGATGGACAAGAGGTCTCTATGGATATAAAAGAATTGGATAAGAAACTAACGTCTGTGTTATCTGGTGGAAAAATGGTTTACCCCGTCAACAATAGTTTTGTTGAGAGTAGAAAAGACATAGCCGCGCAGTATAAAGAAATTGTTGAAGAAGGTGGCCATGAGGGTATTGTAGTTCGTTCGCTTAATGGACCCACTTATAAAGTTAAACCGCTCATTACACTAGATGCCGTTATTCTGGGTTATGCTGAAGGCGACGGAAATAGAGCCGGAATGCTCAAAGAGTTTCTTGTAGGGCTTTGTATAACTAAAGATCAATATCTTTTATTAACAAAAGTAGGGAATGGCTATTCAGATGACGAACGAAAAAAACTACTAAAAGAATTTGAAAAGAAAAAAGTAGATTCCGGATATATTGAGGTATCTGGATCGAATGTAGCTTTCACCATGGTAGCGCCCAATCAGGTACTTGAGTTTAGTTGTTTGGATGTGTTTGGAGAAAACTCAAAAGGGACCATTTCAAAGATGGCACTTTCCTTTAAAGACGGTTCCTATTCTGCTATGGGAAAACAGCCTATGGCAAGCGTTATTGCCCCAGTTTATCTTAAAATGAGAACAGATAAAAAAGCCACTACAGCGGATGCGGGTCTTTCTCAAATTACCAAGGTGATTGCTCTAAGAGGAAATGATGCCGAAAAAGTGAAATTAAAGAATAGTGAAATTATTTCAAGAGCGGTTTACGTAAAAGAAAGTAGGGGTATGAAAATGGTTCGAAAATTTATGGTTTGGAAAACTAATAAAGAAGCTACGGGCGAATACCCGGCCTACGTTTATCATTATACAGATTTTAGTGCGACTCGTAAGGAAATGCTTAAAAAAGAGATAAAAGTATCTGATTCTAAAAAACAGATTGAAGAAATATTTGCTGCAGAGCTTGCCGAAAATGTAAAAAAAGGCTGGGAGAAGGTTTAAATAATTTAATGCATGTATTTATTTTATAATTTCAATTGTTAAAATCTTTAATATAAATGAGCCCACAACTTCCTTATTCCGTTACAATTCCTCCCAATATAGTCATATTATTACATGGTTTTAACTCCGCTCCAGGTAATAAGGCTAAAGAAATAGAAGAATTTTTATCTGAAAAAAAAATAAAAGATAAATACAAATTGATAGCTCCAACAATAGATTATGAACCAATCAAAGCAAGAAGGGATATTAACAAAATAATTAGACAAAACAAGAGTAGAAAAGTATACCTAATTGGAACCTCTCTAGGAGGTTTCTACGCTAATTATTTTAGAGCAAAGTTCAGTGAAGACTTTTTAAATGTACATACTATAAACCCTAGTTGGGAACCCTCTAAAAGCTTGGCTTGTTATAAAAATAAAGTACTTGAAAATTTCAAAACAAAAGAAAAATGGGAATTTAAAGAAGACTATTTATCCCAACTTAAAGAGCTTGAAAAGTTTATGAAAACCAATCTTAATAGTCCATCACCTAATAATTACCACGTACACCTTTCTATGTTTGATGAAGTATTAAATTTTGATACTATGTTAGATTTTTTAGAAAAAAAAAATATTGACTACGTTAAAAAAACATATGATACGAATCATAGATTTGAAAAGATTAAAGAAGTAATGGAATACATAACAAAAGATTAATTTTTATGACGGTTTGGATTTCCTAAAAAATTATAGTTATTCCTAGCCAAAATAAAGAACCAATAAACCTTTAAAAAATATAAAAACTATAAAAAATACAATTATAAATATTTGATTACTTTTGTAAGAATATGAGCTTTAAAGTGAATGAATAAAATTAATTATACTCACAAAGACACCAAGGCAGTTTGTGCCTGTAAAGTATCTCTTGATCTTCTAGGAGATAGCTGGTCTCTCATCATTGTTCGTGATTTATTTAGGGGAAAAAATACCTTTTCACAATTTTTAAATAATGACGAGCAAATTTCCTCTAATATCCTTGTAGACAGGCTTAAGAAACTTAGAGCTTTAGAAGTGATTAACTACATCAATAATGAGAAGGATAAAAAAATCAAAGAATATTACTTAACTGATAGAGGTATCGATTTATATCCCATCATATTTGAGTTGCAATTTTGGACCATCAACCATGTTTCTTTTAACGAGTCAGAAAACACAAAAGCCTGGGGAAAATCAACAAAAGACCAATCAAAGGAGAACATCATAAAGGCATATCAAGAAAACTACAAAATAATAAGAGCTCATAAATTTGGGTTTTAATTAGCTCCAATCCTACTGTTAAATTTATTAGATTGGTAAATAAAAAAGAGGCAGCACATGTTCAAACAAAGTTTATTCAAGGAATTAGGAACAAATACCGGTAAATGGGTAAGTAATAAAGTTTTTGGAGACAATTGGTCCACCCCATACAGGTTTTCTAATTCAGGTACCGGGATGGCCAGAAAAGCTTTAAAAATTGAAAAAGAAATTGAAGAAAAAAAAATAGACAATCAACTTGAAATTGAAAAGTTAAAACATGTTTTTGCACAAAACAGAAACTATCAAAAAATAAAAAATGAAGTTATAGCAATGCCTTTACCAGACAGTAGAGACGATTTGTTCACATTTGCCAATTTTATAGTGTCTAATATCTACGGTTCAGGCTGGGATCACGAAGATGAAAAAGATTATTTAAACGATTTTAGTGATGTATGCTTAAATAAATTGAAGCAATGCAACATAAAATTTAAAGTATTAGGAGCTCAGTTCGAAAGCAAATATCTTGAAAAAGAAATACGAACATTAAAAAGAAAACGCTTTTTTGAAAAATATGGAATGATTGTTTTTGGTGTTATCTTTTTTGCTGTAATAATTTATTTAAATTTATTAGTCGGTAATTTTGATGATTTTTGAACTTGTTTTCCATTATTTAAATATTAACGATTTTAAATGTTCATAAATTATTATCATGATTATTTAACGTTACTATTTCCCCAAATAAGCTGATCTAGGTCATAAATATTTTTTCCGCTTCCAACGGTATTTAAAATTTCTTCTTCACTGCAGAAATCAGAAAAGCTGGCCGATGGATTCTTTATCTTCCCATTTTTACAGTTTACTTCCCACAACAGTTTAGAATTTGGGAAACTGGGATTAAAATCTTCTGCCCCTCCGTATGTTTTTTTGTATTCTTCATCGTGATAATCTGCATCGTTTTTAATGAAATTCTCAAAATTATCTGAACACTTAATGGTAATTAATCCGGTAAAGTTTTGAGTAGTATTATCCATGGCATTTCTAACACTTGTTGGACATTCTTGGTTATCATGCCACCTTATGTAATGATTGTCTGGAAAATGCCCCATTCTAAAATGCATATCAAACCTTCTGCCAAGAACCACTCTTTTTTCCATATCTAGAGAAATACTATAATTGTATTTTTTAGCTTTTTCTTTGTACTCCAAAATGATGTACAAAAACCTTCCACATTTCAAATTGTAGTCTTTAAACATATCTTTAGAAAACTGAATCTTAGGAGTTAAGTCATCTAAATGTTTTAAAAATTTTAATTTAACAATATTACTTTCTTCTCCATAGTTATCAAAGTTTTCTAGAAAACGATCCGCATAATGCCGCGCATCCGAAGTTGTATTTTGGAATTCTTTTCCATCAAAAGTATATTTACATTTATCAATAGCTAGTTCTAGACATTTGATCGCATTTTTTGAATCTTCTATTTTATGGTAATATTCAGCCACTGGAATAAATTGAAAAATATCATCTTCAATCTTGTCAATGCAACTTGTCAGTAATTTATGTATTTCATTTTTGTCTGAAATATTTTCAATAAATGCCAAAAAATCATCCATTGTACATTCTTCTGGGTTTTCATAAGCATCCGAATGCATTGTTTTAATAGCCACACAAAACTGCTGCCCTTTGGTTACTAAAACATCAATAACACTAGCGTCAGTTGAGTTTTCTTTCAAAAGCTTAATAAGTGAAACCACTGCCGCTAAATCAATACAATTTTCAACAGCAATTTTTACTACATTTTTGGTGTATTTATTATCATTTAAATAATTTTTATCTGAAACTGATACGATTAACGCCTCTAAATCATACATATCATCACCAGCTTTTTCTAAAGCTTTATCATATAATTTTTTTGCATAATTATTTTTAAAATCTGCTGTTGAGCATGACAACTCTGCAAGTTCTCTATAGCCATTAAAATCGTTAACTTTCTTTTCAGCTTTTTTTAGCAAATCTTCAGCAGCTTCAATTTCATTTATAGCAATCAGTTTTGATATCCATTCACGCATATCTTTTCCATAATCTTCTTTTTTGAACTGCTCTAAACATATTTTTTTGAGCCAAATAGTAGCGCCCACTTCTAATAGTTTTTCGGAAAAACTTAGAAAATCCCAATGGCTACTACAAGCTGATTCTTCTTTTTTGAATTTGGTAATTTGGCTTTTTGTTAAACCTTGATAAATGTCTTTTTCTTCCATTATTTAAATATTAACGATTTTAAATGTTCATAGATCATGACCATTGCTAAGGTATCAAGTTCGCAATAGCGCTTGAGTGCATCTGCTATAAGCTCTCGCTCCCAAGCTTCCATATTAGAGTACTGTATTTTACCGTAAGCAGTTAAGGCGGCTCCTCCGTCATCAATATTTTTTATTCCTGATAACCTAGTTTCTATTTCTTCTTGGCTAAGGTCATCAAAAACCGGTTTTAAGGTTTTGTAAGGATCTTCAATTTTACCATCCTTTACAGTTAACCAAGTATGGTCATGGTCTGAGGGAATGTTTTTACTAGTTACTTGAATTTCACTAATTGGACGACTGTATTTATTTTGAACAAAAGAACCGGTTTTTAAAATAGCGGGGAGTACTTTTTTAATCGAATTAGAACCATACGTATGCGGATTGTAATAAAACTTTTTAATAACCTTACACAGATCTACCATATTACGTTCTGGGGTGGTCCAAGGATCGGGATGCTTATTTTTTGGCTTACTAATAGTTTCTATAAAAGCAATTAATTTTTCTTTATGCAGATGATCACTAGCCTTGAGTTGGTCTCTTATAGCGTTAAGGATGGTGTTTTCATGAGTGGAATAACAAAAAATAGTTCCTTCATCATGACGTAAAGCTTCCATAAGCTCCTCCATAAAAATAAAATTAGGAAATTGTCCTGGAACGGTATTTATATATTCGGAAGCATGTTCAATACGACCATCTTCATGATAGATGTGGTGAGAAAACTGAAAAGCAATCTGCTCGTAAGGTCTCCGCCCTATATGAAAGGGTAAGGGAACTGTAGAGGTCTCAAAATCGATAAAATGCAAGGGAAATTTCCAACTATGCATCGCTTCTCTTAAACTTTCTAAATCAATAAAATCAGTGAAATCACCCTCACGTTCTTTTTCTATTTGTAGCCATTGTCGCTCCGTACGATGTAATTCTCCCGCCTTTTCCTTGTACTTAATGTCACTGGGGCTTAATTGTGATTTAAATAGAAGACCTTGCTCCATTAACTTTGGATCTTTTAAATCCCAAACGTTAAAAATAGTAGATTTTTTAAAATCCTCGTCAGTCCAGTGGTATTGGGTTTTAAAACAATGCTGGAACCCTGATTTTTTTTGTTTTCCCTCTGGCGTACTATCCTTTTTAAACTCGCATTGCTTACAAGCAGAGAATTTTGCTGGCCAGTTAGGGTAATAGTTATTGATTCTAATATCGCTTAACAAATCGATGGCTTCATGAAAATTTAAATTTTCATAATAGGTGTGTTCCCCACTATGGATTTTTGACACTACATCAAATAGATTTTCAGTGTATAATAAATTAATCCCTAGCTTCTTAATGTCCTTTTCTTTTACCTCAACACCCGTTCTTTTTCCATTTTTTTTGATACGGAATAATTGGTTTAACCCTTCGTAATCGGTCGCCTTAGTTTTATCAACCAAACATAAATAAGGAGTTATCTTACAATTTGGTAAACATTTTTGAGCCACATAGGTTTGAAATGCTAAATCAAAAAGATAGGGTTTCCATCCACTAACTATTTTTCTTTTCTTTTTGGTTAAAAAATTATCTTCTTTTCTGGGATCTATCGATTTTGCTTTTACCTCAATAAGTTTAATTTGATTTCCCTTCTTTACCAAAAGATCGGTTCTTATAAATAAATGATCGATATAGAAAGCAGCTTCAAAAATAACTACATTTTCTCGTTGTAATAAGGCAGTAGTTTGATCTGCTAAGTCTTGGTAATCGTAATCTTTTCTATCTTCTGGATCTTCTATTAAGATACCCTCAGGATATTGTAACCGAGCATACTCTTCTATCTGAAATCCTCCACTAGCTAGGGCTTGTAAAAAAGTGTCGTATTTTTTTATATTGTGATAGACCTTGCTATTATTTGAAAAATAAAGCTTGTTTGGACATTCAAGTCCTTGTTTAAATCTCGATTTAGAAAGTGCTGTATTCATAATAAGTGTTTTAAAGTAATTTCCCAATTGGGATAGGTGTCAGAACCAAAATGTATCCACTCACCCTCAAAATCTTTTGCACCGTTATTGGGTCGATCGTCAATAAGTATATCGCCTTTAACCAAGTCTTTTCGATGGGTTAAAATGAGTTTTCTATTTATTTTATCACCAAATTGTTCCTCCAACCAAATGCGTTTATCGGTCCATGCAGAAGTATTTCCCCATGGAGCGGTACTTAAAAAATAGACTTCATATTTTTTAGAATCTAGTAATTTATTCACAGAACTGATGGCCTCTTTTATGGGCTTTAGGTTTTTAAAAAGACCTGGAATGGTATCGGGGTCTTTATCGTATGGAGGTTGATACCTTAGCGGGTGAGCATTCATTGCAGTTACAAAGTCTGCAACAACACCATCAAGGTCTATGTATAAAAGTTTTTTAATCAAACAGTTTGTTTTAGTTAAATATTATTAGTTTATTCTATGTAACATTCATAGGTGTCTTTTACGTTGGAAGCAACTTCATTAAACTTAATTGCTCCTTTACCTGGCAATAATATAAGCGAGGCAAATCCAGGTTCACCAGATTCAATAGCATTAATCAAATTATCTAAACGAACAATAACCAAATCACTCAATTTAAATTCATTTTCAACTTCTAATTCTGCCCTTAAGTGCCATTTACCGTACTTGATAGTTACGTTACCTTCGCTTTTTAAATTGCAATAAGCATAAGGTATGGTTATAGTATCTCCAGACTCTGTTTTAACAGAACAAGAACCGACATAATCTATTAAATAATAGCTTGGCAAAATAGCTGGTTTATAGATTCCATTATCCAAATCGGTTTCGTCTTCGTCAACTGTAAACTCTCCAAAGCGTTTATTGATAGCTAGTTCGTTATCTACCTTAACTTTAACGATATTATCTACATCCCAACTAAATTCTTCATTATCCCAATCTTGATACATGGAACCTAATACTTCTATTTCTAATTTCTTCATTCTTATTAATTTTAATTATTTATTTAAATTTCAACTACGAGCCCAATCCTTCAAGAGAATGTGGGCAGTTTTCGAAATCCACAACTGAGGGACCCGATCATAAATCAATGAATAGTTTGATGTTATTTGCTTAATTTGTCTAATATATTCGGAATCATAAAATATTGAATCTGAAATATTCATCAAAAAATCGGTAGTAAGTGGTGTTGTAACCTTAAGGTTTAATGAACTTACAAATAAATCAAAATATGAACAATCATCAATTGATTCTGAGTTTTCCATATTTCAAATTATAACACGAACTTTGTTTATTATATTAGTTTCCATTTGTTATTTTTAGTTGTTTATATATTTATTGAATAATATTTCAAAAATCTTATTCTTCCTCAAATCCACTTCGTTCCTTATTGTACCATACAAATTCGTACAATTGATAGATATCTGCTTCTTTACCAATAGCCTCGTAAACTTCATCTTCGGTAACACCTTCAGGCAATTCGCCACCTGCTAAATCGTCAAACCCGCCATGAAACTCAACATCCCAAGTTGCAGTATCGTTCCCATAAATAGAAACGTAAGCTATTCCGTCGTATTTACGACTCGCAACATAGTGGTCATAAATAGCAACATCCCTTTCGCCAAACCATCTTTCGTTATTATCTTCCTTGTCTTTATTGCCAAGA
>Ga0209092_10002128_pt1 | contig 18508 bp, 18 predicted proteins | sample FraStrMetagenome_FD_187446 | JGI IMG/M metagenome (GOLD analysis project Ga0209092, IMG submission 187446) | Marine eukaryotic phytoplankton communities from Arctic Ocean - Fram Strait ARC3M Metagenome (SPAdes) (version 2) | ecosystem: Environmental > Aquatic > Marine > Oceanic | place: Fram...
CACACGCATACACGTATGCCAAAACCCCACTATCCGCTAACAGTCCAAATTGGGTTACTCGTTGTTCAAGAGAATAACGCACAGTTGTTTTGTAAATGTTAGCTAAACAACTAACAAATGTAGTGTTTGGTTTGGGAACTATTTTTAGAGACCTCTCTATAACCTTTTTCATAATATTGAATTCTTCATCAAAGACGTATGGTTCTGTAGTTTCGTCAGGGTGTGCCCGCAGATAGATTTTGAATATTTGTGAACCATTTGGCGTTGTGTGGTATAATTCTAATTTGGAAGAAAGGCGATGTTTATCGTATATGAGGATAAAATACACATTTTTCATAACGGTCTTACCATAATGGCGAATAAATCGGTCTACATTCAATATGTCTTCGATTTCTTCTTCCGAATGGCTTATATACACGCCCATTTTGAATGGTCCATTCGCTAAAGAAGAACGAGCCAGTTCGCTACATTTTTTATAGTATGCATAATCTTTGTTGCCCGCGTTTACCTCATCATTTGTGTGATCGAGCAGTATATTCGATAATCGCGATATATTCCAGTCAAAAATATGATTGTTTGAATTATCAGAATTATCAGAATTCTCGTCTTGTAGTCCCATTCGGTTTAATATCCCACTTTTCGTACATGTGTATCCCAAAGAGAAGCATTCGTATTTTGTCTGATTCATAATAAATGTCTATATAGAGAATGAACCCAGTTTTTATTATCTTTTCATTGATAAAAAATTGATTCTTTTTTTCCACAAAATATAATGCAGTATAAATCACTCTCGTCAAACACACTACAAATGACTTATAAACGCGTTCTAATTTTCGATGTTGAAACCACCGGTCTTTTACCAAAAGGCTTCTCCCAAAACTATTTGAAACACTATCCGATACACAATCTGCCGTATGTGGTTCAACTCAGTTATCTGGTGTATGACTTCTCTTCGAAAAGCATAGTAGAAATTTTCAACACCTATGTTGATGCTCCTGTGGAAATCCCACCAGAGATAACCAAGTTGACCGGAATCAGCAAAAAAATGTGTCAAACACAAGGAATGGAAATGCGAGATGTCTTGAATAAGTTCTATCAAGCCTATATTGGATGCGATTGTATTATTGCGCACAACTTGGGGTTTGACCGGAATATGCTAATTATAGAGCTCGAAAGAAACCGGGAGAATTTTGCGACCGATGATGTGTTCAATCTGTTTGTCCCCTTATACAACCAAATGCTGAGCATTTCAATGTTATGCACGATGCAGATGTCGAAAGAATACTGCAATATTCAAAGGACAAATAGTGTAGGAACCTACCTGAAATTCCCTACACTCACGGAATTACACGAAAAGCTCTTCCAAGAAACCCCGCAGAACATGCATAATTCGCTGATGGATATATTCATATGTCTGAAGTGTTATTTGAAATTTCAGTTCAACCTGGATGTTCCAGAAGAAAACACAAGAAGAATCCACGATGAAATCGAAATGAGCACGTGTTCATCATAAACAAATAAACATACATAAACATACATAAACATACATAAACATACATAAACAATGCTCATTCTTGTAGGTGCGGGAGTTGTTTTATACGGTGTTATTGCGCGGTTGTCTTTCTCAATAATTGAGAACCCAGCAAACCGTCCTCCAAGTTTATATACAAAATCCAAATTGTACATCCATCCATATACACTTATGACCCGGACTATATAAAAAATTGATTCCTTTTTTTCATTTTATTTATAAGAATCATTAAAACCCAAAGAATAATTTTGAAGATGAAATTCACGTCAATCATTAACATCACTGTGAGAGACAACCAGAACAAATGCTCAGTGCAGTGCCGACATATAACTGCGAAAGTTGTCTTGAAACTCCGGTTGCATACACCGATTCTGAAGATGTCGCTTGAAGATGAACGCCATAGTCAGCGATAAAAAAGACAAACACCCGGCAGCTTGTTGTTGATTTCAAAAAAACCAAAAAAACCAAAAATCGAAAAATAAATAAAACATCGGTAAAAAATAATATTTATAAATTCATAAAAATTATTTTGTATTTTTTGTGGAGTCCTTCCCTTTTTTTGTGGAATCCTTCCCTTTTTTTGGAGGTTCCTCTTTTTTGGGAGATTTAGCCTTTTTTTCTGGAGGCTTCGTGGTATTGATCATTTTATTTATAGAATTTTTGAAGTATCGTAAAATCATAGACACGTATCCTAAAATCTCTACTACAATCAACAACAAGAACAAATATTTCACCCAACTGTATAAACTAACCCGAAAGTATCCTACATAAATCAAAATGAGACTGAAATAGGAAATGTCCAATGAAATGCCGTTCAATAATGTGTATAAGATGAAAAAGCATATTCCTAAATACAGAAATAATTTATGGACATCAAAATCCACTAAATATACGGATAATGAATCAAACATCTATATATTATGCTAAACACATTATGCTAAACACATTATGCTGAACACATTATGCTGAACACATTATGCTGAACACATTTCACAGATTTCATCTTCTTCGTTGTCTCCGTGTTTGGCCTTTTCCGGTTCAATCGTGAATTGTTGTGCTTGATGTCTTCCTCGTCTACGCAAGTAATATATACCTGTTTTTAATCCCTTTGACCAAGAGTGGAAATGCATCGACGTTAGGTTATTGTAGTTGGGGTCTTCCAACCACAAATTCAAACTCTGAGACTGGCAAATGTATACCCCTCTATCGGCGGCCATATCAACCAACTCTCTCATTGGAATCTCCCAAACAGTTTTATATTTATCCCGGATTTCTTGGGGAACCATATCCAGTTGTTGGATTGAACCATTATTGGCAATAATATTGTTTTTGATAGAGTCGCTCCACAAATCAAGCTTAATCAAATCCATCATCATATATTTGTTTGCCAACACAAACTCCCCAGCACCAGTTCGTCTTGAATAAATGTTACTGGTTATAGGTTCAATACATTCGTTGTATCCCAAAATTTGAGAAGTCGACGCGGTTGGCATTGGAGCAACCAACAACGAGTTCCTCAGACCGAATTGCTGGATTTTGGCCTTCATATCGGTCCAATCAAAGAATTCATTTGTTTGAGAGTGCTCCCATAAATCAAATTGTAAGATCCCCTCACTCGCAGGAGATCCCACAAAAGTCTCGTATGCGCCATCTCTTCGAGAAAGCTCATATGAACATTCTAATGCCGCGTGATAGATGGTCTCGAAAATCCTCTTGTTGATAGCCTTCGCTTTCATACTATAAAACGGCATATCCATCATAATAAAAACATCCGCCATACCTTGAACCCCGAGACCGATGGGCCTGTGACGCATATTACTCACACGACATTTATCTGTTGGATAAAAGTTTATATCAATAACGCGATTTAAATTGTTTGTAACCACTTTGACTACTTCGTGTAATTTACTATAATCAAACGTGGCATTTTCCGAATCCACAAATGTAGGCAACGCAATAGATGCCAAGTTGCATACTGCGGTTTCATTTTCGTCACTATACTCGATGATTTCTGTGCAAAGGTTTGAACTCTTAATAACTCCCACATTCTTTTGATTGGATTTACGATTACAAGCATCTTTGAATAACATATAGGGTGTTCCAGTTTCCATTTGAGCATCCAACATATGAAACCATAACTGTCTGGCCTTGATGGATATTCTACCCTTTCCAGCTGCTTCGTAAGATTCGTAGAGTGTGTCGAATTCATCGCCGTAAACATCTGCTAACCCGGGACATTCATCGGGACACATTAGGGTCCAATCGGCGTTTGCCTTTACGCGCTTCATAAAGAGGTCTGGAATCCACAACGCGTAAAACAAATCGCGCGCCTTCAATTCTTCATCACCGTGATTTTTACGCATCTCCAAAAATATTTCTATGTCTGCATGCCACGGCTCCAAATAAATTGCGAAACTGCCGTTTCTTCTTCCGCCTCCTTGATCAATGTATTTTGCAGTATTATTGAAAACTTTCAGCATAGGAACTATGCCGTTAGATTTTCCGTTGGTTCCGCGAATATGCGACCCAGAGGCGCGAATATTATGGATATGAAGCCCGATTCCGCCAGCCCATTTAGAGATATTGGCACAGTCTTTGAGTGTGTTGTATATTCCATCGACGCTGTCGGATTCCATCGCTTGTAAAAAACACGATGACAACTGAGGTTTAGGGGTTCCGGCATTAAACAAAGTAGGAGTAGCGTGTGTGAAATATTTTTGGGACATTAGGTCATAGGTTTCTTTCACGCGGTCTAAATCATTACCGTGAATTCCAATACTCACACGCATCCACATATGCTGGATGCGTTCTACAATAACCCCGTCGACTTTCATCAAATATGAACGTTCGAGAGTCTTGAACCCGAAATAATCTATCAAGTAATCTCTGTCATAGCAAATCATAGATTCTAATGTGTCTGAATGTTCGCGTACAACGGAATACAGTTCATCTGAAATCAGGGGACAAATCAACCCGTGTTTATCTTTAAAGTTGGATAATTTTGTCATCGTAGTTGCAAATGTCGTATTTGTATTCTTTTGATGGTTGGAAATGATGATACGGGCACACAAAATATTATAATCCGGGTGGGTCGATGCTAATGCTGCGCACTGTTCTGCGGTCAATTCGTCAATACGTTCTGTGGAAATTCCATCATACAGTTGGTCAATTACCTTTATAGCGAGTGCAGTATAATTTAACTTTAGGTCCACCTCTTTTCCAATGCGTTTCATTCTTCGCAAAATCTTATCGAAAGATACTATTTCTAATTGCTCGTTTCGTTTCATTACATTCATTTCATCGTTAAGATGCACTGTTCCCAAATATGATGATGGTAATGGAGATGTCATGATAATAATACTAAAAATATTATAAACGGTTTATATGCTTTTTTATGTTTCATTATTATATATTATGTCTTCAAATACAACATTAATGAGCCTTTTCCAATTGTGCACAACCGTCAAGGGGGTTATGGACCCTCAAACAGATTCAAGCAGTAATTTTATCCTAAATATGGTCGAAGAACTTGTCGAGAGCAAACTCGATGATTATTTAGAACATATTTTAGATACAAGTGAAATAAATCCACTAAAATCTTCGAAGGATATCATCAAAGAAGCTAAGGAGAAAATGAAGAAATCCAAGGAGAAAGTTGAAGAAAAGATCGAAGAAGTAAAAGGAAAAATCGAAGAGAAGGTCGAAGAGAAGCTCGAAGAAGTAAAGGGCCAAATTGAAGAGAAGGTCAAAGCGGTCGAAGAAGTAAAGGGCCAAATTGAAGAAAAGGTCAAAAAGATTGAAGAAGTAAAGGGCCAAATCGAAGAAAAGGTCAAAAAGGTCGAAGAGATCGAAAAGAAGGTCGAAGAGAAGGTCGAAAAGAAGGTCGAAGAGAAGGTCGAAGAGAAGGTCGAAATAGTCAAACAAGATGTGAAAGAAATAGTATCTGCACCAGCCAATACAAAAGAGGCTAAAGTATAAACAGTCAACCTTGTTTTATGATATTTAATTGCTTAGTGAATACAAATCTTTCATGATACATCGTCCGCCTCTTGATATTGCACGATAAACAAGCGATTTCCAGATTACCGTAATTGTGACCAATTGAATTATCTAAACGTTCTAATGTCCACTGTTTGGGTTCACGCACATATTCGTAAAATAATTCCACAGTATTCAAACAATAAAAACACTTCAGAGACGATTTTTCGAATAAATGGAGGATTCCTGAAAGGTCTATAAACTGGGTTTCGTTGAAAATCTTTTTCTCAATATCCTGTGTTTTATAGCCGTAGATTTTTTGATTAATTTGTTGGAGAAAGAGTCGTTGATTTTCTCGCAAGAGGTCTTTATTGGTTGTGTTGAGGTTATCAAACAATAAAGAAGTATCCTTATCCAAGGAGTTCCATTTAGTAGTACTTGTGATTTTACGTTTTAACTTCTCCTTTGATTGTTGACGATTCCCCGTTTTAGCCGTCTTTTCGTGTAAATCAACTACAATAATTTTTGTAGAACTCATATAATTATAATTTAAGAATATAATAAATATATTGATTAAATGAGATAAACATAATTCATTAATTAATATAGAGAATAAACTGTTATATAATGTTTTCTTCAAATGAAAGCACATCAAATAATGACCCAAGTACCACTAGTGAAAAAAATGAACCAAACACTACTGAACAAAATGATACTACGTACAACAAATATAGTAAATACAAAACAGCCCCTCAATCTATCCAGAAGGAGATGGGTATGGAAGATTTAGATAAAATTTTGGAGCACGAACAAAACAATAACAAAAGTGAAAATTGGAACAAACTGGATAAAACTCAAAAAATTCACAAACTAAATCAATATTCAGACAAGTATGGGAGAGAAAAGAATCTACAGGCGAGTGAAATAAAAATTCTTAAAATGTTTTTTAAGGATTCTTTGAATAAAAACAAGTTGCAGAAATCGAAGGACCTCCAATACGACAAAGAAAAAGGCGAAATATCAAACATCCCATCATTATTGTTTAACCCTATAAACCGTCTATATACCCTCAAAAATATGGACCCTAAACGTGTATCTACGGTTAAATGTTTACATAAGAATAAAAAAGAGACCACTGAAACAAAAAATTGATTGAATTTAAAAACATTTATAAATATGGTATATACTATATTTATAACCCAATTCATAATTATGGAAAATCATAGAACACAATCTACACAGACCGTTGATAGTGGTCCCATTAAATCATATTTGTGTGAAAACTGTAGCAAAATCCTGAATGTGGATGGTAGCGCGGATGGTAGCGTGGATGGTAGCGTGGATGGTAGCGTGGATGGTAGCGTGGATGGTAGCGAGGATGAAGATAAAAGCCTCTTTCAGAAATTGGACGAAATAGACATTGAAGAATTGGAGCATACTTGCGAATTGTATGTTTTAGAATACATTGAACACAATCTGGTGTCTTTTTCCAAAGGAAATTTCGACTCTGAAATTGTCGACAACGTATCACACACAATATATCAATCATTTAACGATGGTGGATTATTCAAAGAAGACGACTTCGACGAATTATACGAATATGTTAATAGTATTTGTCTTCATACATTACGAAGTGTAGAAATACCATCCTATTACGAAGAACATATTCAAACTCACGACACAAAGAGTGTATCCGCCGAAGATATACAACGGCTACATACCAGCACTTTCAGAATCCCACAAAGTGTTGCGGCGAAAAGTCCTCACCTCTCTCAATTCACAGATGTAAAACAGCGAACGAATGAGTGGTACGAATTGCGTCATAATATTTTAACCGCCAGTAATATTTGGAAAGCATTTTCAACAGAATCTCAGCGCAACAGTCTCATATATGAAAAATGTAGTCCATTCATTCCTCGGGCAACGGAGAATATTTCTGTAAACACAACATCTCCATTACATTGGGGTGTCAAATACGAGCCTTTGACAACAATGATGTATGAAAAAGAGAACAACACAGTTATAGATGAATTCGGTTGTATACAGCATCCTATTTACGATTTCTTGGGCGCTTCTCCAGATGGAATAAATACTAAGGCAGGGAATTTGTATGGGCGTATGGTGGAAATCAAAAACATTGTAAACCGAGAAATATCCGGAAGACCCAGCGAAGCATACTGGATACAAATGCAGTTACAAATGGAATGCTGTAATATAGATGTATGTGATTTTGTTGAAACGCGATTCAAAGAGTACGAAACTGAAGAAGAATTCTACGGGGAGTGTGATACTACACGACAACGGGGAGTAATTCTTCATTATATCGATAAGAATCTCGTGAATTCCGGTGTGCCCCACTACGAATATATGCCTCTGGAAACCACCATAACTATGGAATGTATTGCCAACTGGGTAAGTAGTAAAAGTTTGGAGCTCAAAGGAAAATATGTTTTATACGAAAAAAAATACTGGTATTTAGACCAATATATGTGTGTGAGTGTCCGCAGAAATCGTATGTGGTTCCAGGAAGCAATCGAAAAAATGGATGATGTATGGAAGACTATCGAAAAAGAACGCCTGGAAGGGTATCAACACCGTGCCCCTAAGAAAAGAATCAAACAAAATACTACATCAGCACCAGTCGTAATCAAACTTGACACTGAATCAGTATGTAATATTGTGTTGGATGAAGTGATCTAACATATCCCACAAATAAATATTCAATTACACGTCTAAATATGTGCCTCACTAAGGTCTGAATCAACCATATCTCCATAATTTTGTCTGAGAAATTCGGCGAATTTTTTTCGTGAATGTGACCCACGATTTTCAACGAACCACTTGCGAGAATTGTAATTTGATGATGAACTGGTAATCCTGTTTATACCCTGGGAAATGGTATGTTCATTTGTAAAGAATTCACCGGTTTCGCCTGGGATCACATTGTGCCATCCGCCTAAAATATTTTCATTCACCAATACTGGTATATCATAACAAAGTGCCTCTGTAATAACTCGCGGAGATGCGTCCGCTATATTAGGAACGAATAGAAAACGACATTTTTGCATAGTTTTCTGAAATTCGTTGAACTCCATAAACGGAACAAATTTGATTTTGTTTTCGCAGATGTCGGTAATCTTACAATTTGTTCGTCCAACGATTAAACCAGATAAATTGTGGGTTGAACACATCACTTTCAAACATTTTTTTGCGAGTTCCCAGTTGCGATTATAACTCTGCCACCCAGGTTTGCACGTATCATTATCGTCTAAACACACATACATAAAGTCATATTCCTTCTTGATACTTTTATCAGGGACGTATTCGTCGGTGTCTTTCATATCCGCTTCGGTTAGCTGTAAAAGGGGAATATTCGCGGTTTTCATATTTGTTGATGGTTCTCTGGTACAGTATACCCAGGAAGACACCATTTTCAAATAATCGTGATTCTGTTTTTCGTGAAAACGGTCTTCGTATGGATTGAATATTTTTTCGGGGAAATTTAAGTAACTCGAAATTCCAACAAACCCCAATCCATCTGATTTATACTTCTGATATAATTCTTCGTGGGATTCATCTCTAAATGGCGCGGAAATCGCAATAATATTCATTTTCTCTCCTTTCTGGTCTTTAATATTCTTAAACGGGAAATCTACACTCGGAACTTTCGAAAACCCCTCGACACATCTCTTGACGATATAATCATACAAATAAAATCCTAAAACTACAATCAAAAGTATTATAAGGGTGAATCGAAGCCTCTTCCAAATATTCAGTTTCATTTATAATATTTGCTGAAAAAAAATCATACACAATATATGCGTGTATGATTTTTTCTTTTTTTTCTTGTTTTTCGTTTTTGATTTTTTGGTTCTGGTTGTAATAGAATCAGGGCGCAAATGCCTCTGACCCCTTACATTGAGGTCGATGCTGTTTGTAATTATCACGTTGACACTCTGTACTACAATAGTATGCGCACAAACACCGAGCACATGTGTAGAGTCTAATAAAGTCGGATTTCTCAACATTGCAATTTTCACATTGCTCGATTGGCTTTTTAAGCGTTGTTAGTATTGTCGTTTCCATTGTTGTTGTCGGTTTTATATCATACCCACAATTCTACTTTTTATAATCAATTTTTTAATATACGAATATTTCATACAATATGCCATCGTGTGGAGGGGGAGTGGAAGGGATGGTATATCTAGCGGGAGGGTCGGGTGTGTGTGTTATCGTTTATAAACGGACTTCCTAATTTTACTGGACTTTCGATATTTTTTATTTCTTTTCTTGTAAGTGCGTCGTTTCTTGTTTTTTCGACCTCCGGAAATAGAACAATTATCCGAAGAACAATCAGTATCCCGAGATGGTGTTGTAGGGGTTGTTCTTGTTTGTTGTTGTTGTTGTTGTCTTTTTAGGTATTGGTTGAATGTTTTTGTACTGGGACTTTGTCGAGTTTGTTGTTGTTGTAATTTTTGTTGTTGTTGTAAGTTTTTTAAGGGATTCAACATATTTTATATTTCTATTTTCGAGTATATAAATATAAATAGATTTATACAAGTCCATTAATATAATTTATCAATGATTCCGGTTCATTCTTTTGTTCAAAATCGGCTGAATTCTTTTTACACTTCGCAAAAAGTGCCGAATCTGATTTTTCACGGTCCTTCTGGAACAGGGAAACAGACCATCGTCCACAATTTTCTGAAACAGCTGTATGATGATGACAAAACCAAAATGAAATCAAACATAATGATTGTTAATTGTGCACACGGTAAAGGAATAAAATTCATTCGCGACGAATTGAAACAATTTGCTAAATCCAACGTTCAGTTCAACAAAGGTGTATTGTTTAAGACCATCGTGTTATTGAATGCGGATTATTTAACGAATGACGCACAATCAGCGTTGAGACGGTGTATTGAATTGTTCACATCCAACACTCGATTTTTCATAGTTCTCCAAAACAAAAACAAACTATTGAAACCGATATTATCCCGATTTTGCGAAATCTACATCCCAGAGTATGTAAACGATGAAGGGTCCGTAACAAATCTACATAAAGTTAATTTATCTTCGAAGTTCCCTGACACAAATTTTCAAGATAAATTCGCGAAAATTATGGAAGCCGAAGTTCTACATTTAGACAAAGAGAAACACACTCTCTCATTATTCATCGACATTTCTACTAAATTATATGGATTAGGATATTCTGTGTTGGATCTCATACATTTTATCGAGGACAAAAACATATTTGACAAACACAAAACCATCAACACCATTATCCATTTTCATAAAATAAAATCGGAATATCGATGTGAAAAACTCCTCTTAATAACGATATTTGACTTTGCATTTTTACAATAGTATTAAGCGATGCGTTGTAATTGGAGACAAATAATCTAAGGAAAATGTAATATTAAATGGACGATTTTGTTATCGCTAACTTGCACGAGGCCAAAAATGAATGGTGTAGTCGTTTGGTATCTACGTTCACACCTTTGGTTACAGAAGGAATCCGTTCGATGTTTAATGAAGCGTGGAAGATATGCATCGATACCGATGAAATAGGAAAATACTTGATGACCTTTCAAAACTTATTGTCACGAGTGCCAAAATGGAATGCCATTATTATCGAAGAAGAACGCAAGCGTATTATAGAAAGAAGCGGATGTAATTATTTAGAAGACTTGATTACTTGTGTCCATATTATTCAATTAAAAGTTCTTACGTGTATACGAGTGGGCAACAAACAAAAACAAATCGACATCTCCATACCTAAATTGGACAACTTCATTCATAAGGTTTATATTCACGTTGCGCGAAAGGTTTATATGAATGTTTATTTGTTTGAGAAGAATATCACGCCACTACAAACGCAAAAACACAACCGTGAATTGGAAATCATCGTACAAGAATGTATTTTAACGGCTATCCGCGAGTCGATTCCAACAGAAGAAATCATCCGGGCTTATATGGATGAATCTGTTGAGCACGAAGAAGAGGTTGTAATCGAGAACATCGAAGAACCTGTGGTTGTTTCTCAGGAAGAGAATAAAGAAGACGGCACTAATACCACCGAAAATACCGATAAAGAAGAAACATCAGAAGTAGAGAAGTTCCCCGAGGCGAAAACCGAAGAAATACCCGATGTAGTCCCCACAATAAAGAATATCGACGAAGAACCGGTGATCACTCGATTAGAGTTCAATGATTATGATAGTGTGTTAGAAAAGGACGACCGTATTGAGACGGTTTCAGCGCCCAAGACGGTTGAACGTCTTGAAACAATTAGTGTTGAACGCAACTTACAGAGGAAATTGGAGGAGGAACAGGAAGACGATGATGAAAAACTGAAAATAGGAACAGATGTAGCCCTTGACAATTTGGATTTTATGGATATAAGCAAGGCAGATGATTTTGTTTCTTTAGATGATATTGTAGAATTGAAGTAATCGATTCGTAAAATTTTTCCATTTTTATTATGACGATTTATTATTAAAAATGGAGAACCTTTTTTTATTTGCCTTCTTGACTACGATTCTGTTTTGTTTAGTGAAAATTGTAGAGATGAAATACATCGAAAAAGAGCTGAAACCGTTGAAGTTTATTGTGCGGGACGCAGTTGCCGTATTCGTGTGTTCTTTGATTGCGTCATATTCGTATTTTTATATGAACGATTCGTTCACGGACTTTATGAATGTTGTTACAGAAAATAAGTCGCTGAATTTAGATTCCACTCAAATTTTCACAGACACACCTAATTTCTAAAGAGATAAAGGAAGAAAGTTATCATATTGATATTTACATCTATATGATATTATGTGGCTCAAACATATGATGGAATTTCATCGATGTCTATGATGGTTGTGTCGATTTCCATATCCAGTATATCTTCGTCGGAACTCAAAACAAAATTCCGGAACATTGGTCGGGACAATTGATTTTTAGGAGTGTGTTTGTGAACATTCCGTGCGATCATCTTGTATAATTTGAAATCCGGATATCGTTCATCACCATTGGCTTTGTATAAAATATTTTTATTATTATCGTCAGATACCCATTCTAAAATAAGCTTTTGGATTTCACTTTGTTCTTTCACCGGAATCACCGGCACCGTATCAAACACGAAATCAAATATGGAGCACCCCAAGCGACATATATCGAAAGACATGTTTGGTTCTAATCGAGGTTTTGATGAATTGAAATAGGGTTCGCAATTATACTGAGAAGATGCGTCGCCAGTTTTATCGAAGCTATCACTACACAATATTTGCCCTTGAAATTTATAAATCGACCTACCAAAATCAATGATTTTATAGATGCGACCATACGTTGGAACACGGTAAACAACACCTTCGAATTTGTAATATAAGTATTTTTGCTCGGTAACCATATACATTATGTTATTTGTATGAAGGTCATTATGTGTAAACTGGAAAGCTTTCTGATAAGTTAATAGAGACATTATTACTTGAAATAATGCTGAAATAATTTCGTCTTCAGTAATTATTTTGTTTGAAAATAAATCATCTATTGTTCCTTGACAAGATTCCAAGAATATCATTTGTGTCGGAAATTCTTTGATGTATGCATACATCTCATTGTCTTCTTCATCGCTATCTTCTTCGTCGCTACCACCTTCATCACTACCATCTTCTTCGCTATCATCTTCATCACTACCATCTTCTTCGCTATCATCTTCGTTATCTGTGTCAGAATGTTCGCTGTCTGATTCTGTGCTATTTGATGACGTTTCGGTGCGAGTAGAATTGTTCGAGTTTTCGTAACAAAGTTCACTTGGGACATCCTGTATGGCGCCGTCCACTGGCAATTCATCGGTTTCGATGGTTTCTATTTCATCTATACTTAAACATTCGCCGATTTCTAATTTTTGTTTATTGCTTCGTGAACCGGTGTTAACATACGGAGTATCCGTTTCGTCAAAAACATATTTAATATTGTTTGTCTCATTAAAATGGTCTGATTGTAATAGATAGTCTAAATCATCGCCGATGTTGAATTTAAAATGTTTTTGAATTCCCAGAAAACTACCATAGTAATCCAGAGAATTGGTGAAGTTGTGTGTATGAAGTAGTTGGGAGTTTAGATAATAGAAAAAGTTATCTACATATGAAGCATTATTAGAGTTATTTATTTTATTTTCGCAGACATTAGTGTCTTTCTGTGCGTCGTTCTTGTATAATGGAAGCTGATATGGCATATTATCATATTTTCCAATCAAATACTTTATCGGGTCCAACAAAGGAGAGAATTTGATGAATACCGGCGCTTTTGTATTTTCATTAGATTCTTGGTCGACGACAACACCTAAATCTTTTATTTGATATTTTTGGTTTAAGGTTATAGAATTGAAATTATTTTGGGTCATTTCGAAGAAGAGAGAATAAGTGGGATTGTAACTTTGTAATTGCGTGATTTCGAATGTCTGAAACTCTGTTGGTCCATTTTGTTCTTCATGTATGGTTTTCCAATTTTCCAAGTTTATGGGCTGAATCTGGGTATAGTTCAATTTAAATTTAGGAGTTCTCATATATTTCATAAAAACATATTATAATGTAGGTTTTAACGGAGTAGGTTTATATTGACTAAATAATTTGTCTATGAGATATATAAAAAATAGGAAATGACACTTGAATTAAAGAAATTCGATATGAAATCTATTACATTCAATCCAAATGAGTCTAAAGCTCCGGTAATTATTCTGATTGGTAGAAGAGATACTGGAAAATCCTTTTTAGTTCGAGACCTTTTATATTTCCATCAATCGGTTCCCATTGGAACAGTGATTTCGGGAACAGAGGCCGGTAATGGATTTTACGCTGCTCACGTTCCGAAATTATTCATACACGAAGAATACAACACTGTATTGATCGAGAATGTTTTGAGGAGACAAAAGATGGTCCTGAAACAAATAAAGAAGGAAAAGGAATTATATAACAAGTCGTCAATAGACCCTCGTACATTTTGTATATTGGATGATTGTTTGTATGATAATTCTTGGGCTAAAGATAAGTTAATGCGACTGTTGTTTATGAATGGACGTCACTGGAAGGTTATGTTAATCATTACGATGCAGTATCCTTTAGGTATACCTCCGAACTTGAGAACCAATATAGATTATGTATTCATTCTGAGAGAACCTTATATGACAAATAGAAAACGTATTTGGGAGAATTATGCCTCGATGTTTCCTACACTTGAGTCGTTTTGTTCTGTAATGGACCAAACCACGGAAAATTATGAATGTTTAGTCATAAATAATAACACTAAATCTAATAAACTCAATGACCAAATCTTTTGGTACAAGGCTGAGAACAGACCTGCTTTCAAATTGGGAGCGAAAGAATTTTGGGAGATTTCCAAGAGTATGGACTCTGATGATGAAGAACAGTACGACCCTTCTAAAGCTAAGAAGAGGTCATCCGGACAACAAATCACAGTGAAGAAAAATAAGTGGTAACATTCTCGACCAACCTTAATGTGTGAATATTCATATATGATTATATGTGAATATTTATGTTAGATATGTTAGATGTATGTGTTTTTGTTTTTGATTTTTCTATATACCATATTTTGGGTCTATTTACATAGGACCGGCCATACGAAGACCACCGGCAACACCAGTACCGATAGCGAATGAAGCGCCTTGTCTGGCACCGGCACCCATGGATGGAATGAACACGTCCAACACACTAAATGTGGCAGCGGCCATAAGGGCAATGACAATGATCTCCTCAACGTTGAGAGACTTCTTAGGAATCACGTAGGCAGCGATGGCAACGATGATACCTTCAACAAGATACTTGATGATTCTTTTTGCGAGTTCGGTTAAATCGAAGGATCCGGACATTTACAATATATATTATATGAAAACAAAAAAAAATAGCAATTTGTGTTTGAGATATATATATCGACAAAATCAACTTAAATAACTTTCATAATTATTCAATATAGTTAAACATGTCTGGATTCGAGCGTAAAGTATTGGAAAACGGTCAAATTAACCCCAATTATATTGATTTATGTGACGAGGATACCCCTATTGCTGGTCAAAAATTCGCGTGCTTGTCATTCATTTCTCCGGAAAAGGTTCTAAAACAAAGAGAATTGTTTCTGTTTGAAGAATTCCTAAAGCAATGGGATTTCAAAAAGTCTATGGATAAGTTTTTTGATTTCATTCACTTTATTTCATACAAATATGGATTAGATGTGGAATCCTTGATTGCCGATTATACAGAGTTTATCAAAGATGAAGGCGCTAAACTTAGAGAGCAAGGCGTCGAAGACGATTACAAGAATTTCTTGGATAAAAATGAGGATTCGTTGAACGCTAAATTTCAGAAAGAGAACAACTTCCAAACCTCTGTTCGCGGATTGAAAATCCGTGGTGTATTTCCCACCCAAGAAGAGGCCGAATTGAGGTGTAAGAAAATCCGCGAGTCTGACCCGAATCACGACATCTTGGTTGGACCCGTTGGTCTATGGTTGCCTTGGGACCCTGACGCATACAAGACCCAACGTGTGGAGTTTATGGAAGATGAACTAAACCAACTACACAGCGAGAAAATGAAGAATGAATCTAAAGCCAAGGAAGAGTTCGAGAATCGTGTGAAGGAGAGTAAGCGAAAGGCGATTGAAGACAATATCAAGAAGGCCGAGAAGAGCGGCAATGTTCTTACACAAACAATCGACGATCAGGGTAATCTTGTAGGTGTCACCGAGACCGTCGATTTCGATCAACGCGAGTCGACCACTGAAGAGGAAACAAAAAAATATAATGAGGAATTGGCACAAAAGACACAAACACAACCTTAACTAACGCGCTCCATTTTTTTTGAATAATTACACATCAACCAACTCCAGACCAACATCTCTGGCAACAACGGCATGGTCGCTTTTTCTGAGAAAGTCGCCAATATAAATCGAAACACAACTATAAGTCACGGCGATTTCTTTGAACGCGGTGTCTGCATACTCATAAAGAGTGTCTATTTCTTTGAGTATATTGATTATTTCTTGCGGGTCATCGGCGCGATTGTTTATCGCATCTATGAGCCTATATATGATATTTGTGAACGATGTCACCACGAGTTGGAATACATTCGCCACTTCTCTATATTTTTGGTGCTTTTTGTCAGACCGCTGGATTTTCATCTTGTATTCTTTTTCTGAGATTTTGTTCTGCATAAACTCTATGCGCATGTCTTGGTGTTTGATATCATTGCCGACATCATAACGTGGGATTTCCACTTGACGAATGTGTATAGTTAATCGTATGTTTCTCTCAAGCATAGCCTCGACATTTTTCAAATACGGAACATCTCCTGTGCGAATTTTCAGCCGGATATGATTGATCATATAATGGTTTAGTTCTTCGGCGCAATTGTTTGGCGGATGCTGCGCATTCTGCGGATTCGCGTCGCCATTTTGACGCATATATTCATAATAATGTGGATTATGAATATTATGTTCTACACGACCGGTTCTGAAACTGAACCCGACGTGACACTGAGTGCACCACATTTGGTCGCATCCATCTATCTTGTATATTCCAAACCCACAGCTTGGACAAGCTTTAGTGTCTCTTGCGAGCAGTTTTGCCGTTGCCACATTGTTTGGGTCACACGTGTGTTCACAATCTTTATTTAATCCCTTGATTTCGTGGCATTCTGGGCAAGACCATTTGTCACACACCCCACACTTCCACTGACTACTCAGGAACCCTCGACAGACTTCATCGGGACAAGCTCTAACAAAGTCGGCTCGTTGCTTTGACGCCCCTTTACCTATGTCGGTTCGTAGCACGCGTTGTCTCTCGGAAATGACTGATTGTTTTACACGAAGCCGTCTTATAGCTCGTTCTAATTCCCATTTATCTTTTTCTATTGTATCAATTTCTTTGTATTTACCGATAAGAACTTGTGTCGCTGGAAACAACGCACGCTCTTTATCAAACAAAATGTTTTCTCTGTGAGTTTTCAAAGTGTTGGCGATGAAGGATTTCGTCATTTGGTCGGTTAGATACTTACGAGTCCACTCTTTGCCACAATTGGGCGACATACATTTACTAATGCTTTCCGACAGGAACCATCGTTGCCAACAACTCCTACACGCATCGAAATCGCAAAAGCAACACTCGATTTTTGATCGAGTGAATTTGGTGAATTCTTCTCCGCAAATAGAACAGTCTGACATTTGTATAATATGTATTATTGTGCTAATCTATTCATACATAAAAATATAATCAATTTTTTGTATTACCCATTTTGCGGAGATCTTTCGATTTTTCTAAATAGTCCTCGCGAAGGGTATTACACCCACCACAATGGTCTTCGTTCGTCAAATCCACTTTCTTCAGACATTTATCATCCGTTGTCAACGCCCATCTCCCCAACATTAGTCGCTTTATTGGTTTGAAATCGAAATTGGAGGGAACATTTACACCCATCTTTTGAAAATACTGCAACAACTTCATTTGCTAGTATTCCGGTTAAATATTTATATCTTTTCATAAATATTTATTACTCAGTCATCCGTTATTACTCAGTCATCCGTTATCACTCAGCCATCCGTTATCACTCTAAACGGTTGGAAAAAATTCCCAGTCGAGGTCGTGACAAACCTTCTTCCATATCATATCTTGATCCAGTTGTTTCTCCCTATCTTTCATCATTGGTATATACGGCAAATACTGTAATTGGTCTAACAACGTACACAATTGATATAATGTGTATGTGTAATTAAAAAAATTCGTGCGACTTGCCGGACAATGAACCGCCCACGGCTTTTGTATTTCGATAAACAATACACACAACGTTTCATGCAACTCTTCATTCATAATCGGCGGTTTGATCCCTAATGTGGAATTTATATATTGGATGTGCTCGAAATATTTATTCAATCCCAGTTTACGCAATATTTCGCGCATTTTATCATAATTGATTTCCTTGTAATCCTTTATACGTTCCTTCTTTA
>Ga0209092_10002129_pt1 | contig 18503 bp, 20 predicted proteins | sample FraStrMetagenome_FD_187446 | JGI IMG/M metagenome (GOLD analysis project Ga0209092, IMG submission 187446) | Marine eukaryotic phytoplankton communities from Arctic Ocean - Fram Strait ARC3M Metagenome (SPAdes) (version 2) | ecosystem: Environmental > Aquatic > Marine > Oceanic | place: Fram...
ATGTTGCAAACTTGGATACTGGCCGACGATCCCAACCGAGACCCGTTAACTATTAACCGGCTCGGGTTAGATTTCGGGATCTGTGGAAATTGCCCCCTTAAAGGTACCCCGAACAAAACCAAGCCAAAAGGCACCGCCGACAATAGGCCGTGCTATGTCACTTTATACCATGCCCCCCTTAATATATGGAAAACACTCCAGCGGGGCCGGTATCCTACTATTAAGGCCGAGACCCTCGCCGATTATGGAACGGGCCAAACGATCCGGCTCGGTGCCTATGGTGACCCCGCCGCCGTGCCCCATTCTATTTGGGACGCATTATTAACCAACGCCAAGGGCTGGACGGGATATACCCACCAATTCGGATTGATAGGCAAAAAGGCGCGGGAAGTAATCGCCGCCGCTTGTATGGTATCGGCCGACAGTTTGGCCGACGCCCAACGCCATTGGGCCGAGGGCCGCCGAACTTTCCGAGTAATAACGGGGGCCGATAAAGTGGCCGAGGGTGAAATTATATGCCCCGCCACAAAAGAGGGCGGCCAGCGTACAACGTGCGAAAAATGCAAACTATGCCAAGGCTCGGGAACCAAGGCCGCCAACATTGCGGCGGTATCGCATGGCAACGGGGCCAAACATGCAAACCGTATTTTGGCGGTGGCGATATGAGCTTTATTATTGCCGAGGGTTACCACGTCGCAAAGATAGAACGGGATGACGATTGCGACCACGGCCCCTGTACAATTTACACTTTACCCAATGGCGATTGGTTCGCAACATATGACCGCGACCCGTGGCGGGTATCTTTCCACGTTGAAAGCGGGGGGGCTAGATATGAATCATAACAACGGCGGCCCAACGCTCGGGCCACTATATACCGCCATTGGTTTTATAGTTTTTTGGGGTGGTCTCTTTTATTGGCTGGCCGGTTAATAATACCGCCATTTATTGCGCCCTTTACTCGGGGCGTAGTAATGGGTTACACTTTAACAATCGGGCGGGGTGGTCTCGGCCGTTTAACACTACAAAAGGAAATATATAAAATGAATATTCAAACAAATAATGTCTTCAACATTGCACAAAATCGCGCTGGCTTTCACTGGCCGGAATTAACCGCCTCGACTGATTTCGACGCTGTACTAGCACCGATTTACACCGAGAAAACTACCGGCCTATTCGGCCAGCCTCAACGCAATTTTGAAAGCCTACCGAAAACAATCGGCCAAGCGGTAACCCGCTCGGATAATGGCGAGGCCCTCGGGGTAGTCGGTGCCCGTTATGGCATTGCACCCAATGGCCCTATTTATCAAATGATGACCGAGGGGGCCGAGTCGGCATTGCCCCGCCACGCATTGCAAGGCGTCCAGCTTAAAGAGTCGGCCAGCTATGGCGGCCAGTTTACCCGCATTGAATTATTATTCGATGGGCTCGGCGCTGATATTCGCCAGCTTAACGGGTCGAGTACTCAACTATTATTTAAAATCGGTTTAACTAATAGCTTTAACGGTTCGGGGGCGGTTCGCTTGTTTGCCGGTGCCGAGGATCTATGGTGCACAAATGGCTGTACTAGTGGCGAGATGAACAAAAAGGCCGCCCGCCATACCTCGGGATATTCGGCCGCAATATTCGCCGGCTTTATTGAGCAACAATGCGCCGAATATGTGACCCGCGTTAGAACGTGGCAACAATGGGCCAGCAATGCAATCACCCCCGACCAAGCCGAGGCGGTTCTAAATGCAAACAATATGGCGGGGCGCAAAGTTAAGAAAATGATGGATCAATTCGAGCGTGAAGCCGACGCCCGAGGCCGTTCGGTTTGGGCCCTTTACTCGGCCTTGACTAATTACGCCAGCCATAACAGCGAATTGTTTGGGGTTCGCAATTCGGGCAACGTGGATAATACAGCGATCACCCTCGACGCCCGAGAACGTGAAGTAGCAAAGCTTATTGAGTCGGATGCATTCCGAGCGGTGGCGGCATAATGGGCCGTCTAGCCTATATCCTAGTTGGGGCGGCTTTTATAGTCGGCCTCGGCATGGTGGGCCGCGCTGACTTTAACGATGAGATCCGCGAGGCGGTATATTATTGCGATATGGTCGAGGCCGGTCACTGGCCCGACTATGACCCCGAGACCAATTGCGAAAAGGTTCGGGCCAATGCGGCCGTTTACTTAACCGAGGGCCTTTAATATGCCGGACAATATACCCGACTTATTGGCCCAAATAGAATGGCTGGCCGCCGAGGATCTCACCAACCCCGAGACCATAGCGGCCATTAATCGGGCGGCGTGGGCCTTAATAGGACTAACCGAGGGCCTTTAACCCCACCAACATAAACCAACCGAGCCCCGCCATTGAGCGGGGTTTTTTTATGCCCTTAATTAATTGCTTTACTCGGGGCGTAGTAATGTATTAAAATCTTATCAGCGGCGGCCGTGGTGGCCCCGCCTTTCACTACAAAAGGTTAAATATTATGAATAAGGTTATTTTAAAATCACTTAAAAAAGGCGAGATATTCCGCCGCAAGCCCGACGGCGTCGAGTATATCCGCGACCATTACAACCGCAAAGATGCATACGGCCCCGCCTCGTTTTGCTGTACAGATTGGCATGATATCGGCCGATCAATTCAACTAAAGCCCTCGACCCTCGTTTGGGTCGGGTTTGAATTTTAAGGGGGGCCGACTATGTTTGATATATATTGCCCCCATTGCGGCGAACCAACCGAGCAAGATTATTTGCATATGCCCGAGGATCTCGGCGGCCCTGATAACCTAAGTTATCCCGAGGCGGCGGCGGCCTTTAAGGTTAACGGTTGCGGCCTATTCACTACCGAGCCCACCCCATGCACTCGGGCACCGATTGAACCACCCCAAAGGATGGCCGCAATTAGGGCCAATCAATCATTAAGTGAACATCCCGACGAATGGGGCCTTTGGCTTTAATCGGCCCCCGTTAACGACTACAGCCCCGCCATAGAGCGGGGTTTTTTTATGCCTGTACACTTACCCCAACCGGCACCGGTTCGCCCTTAGAATGGACTACAGGCGTATATCATGCACTCGGGGGCCCCGCCCTCGGCCGGTGTTAATACGTCAAGGGGGCTCGGCCGCAATTCCCTCGATCTTATACCTATACGTTATGCGGCCCGATTGTTTGAGCCCTTACAAATAAAGGGGCGGCGCTGGCCCGTGGTTTTTTCCGTGGTCTTATTGTTTATCGATCCGGCCCCGTGGTATTTTGTCCGGCTCAATTAATCCCGATCAAATAGGCTGAAAGCCCCGCCAGCACTGGGCTACAGGCCGGCCGAGGGGGGCGGGCAACCGCCACTGGGGGGGGTACCCGTTACCGTATACAACTACGACCGAATTTGGGAAAAACAGTACTGTCAACAAGGTCGGGGAGGGCTCATCTATAACGTACATGATCCCGTACTGTTTGGTTTTGTAAACACGATAGGTTTTCGTGTCGATATTTGGGGGTTTTGTGTACACGTTCTGTCAACAAGCACTAATACGCGCCTACTAATGTACTAATTACACACTTTATTGCGCTAAACTGTTGACTTTACTAACGCTTTTTTATACCATTGGGTATGACTTTAGCGAATGTTAGAGTACTGATCCTTAAACGGACTAATTTATGAGCTTACCTAGCGATACTGCAACGCTTGAATTACCCTTACTAGTTGAAAATGATCTAGAAGTAGATAATGATGGGCGTTTCTTCGTTGTTAGTTACATATTCCCTGATGAAAGTGACGATTCCGTTGAGATACGGGTAGAGTTTGAACAGATAATCGATAATTTGATCGATTTCTATCGAGAAGAGCAAGGCCCGGCCGGATACGGTCAGCTTTATCTTATTGCACACGAACTTGACCGCCACGCTCACACTCTTCGTGATATTGCTGGCCTGATGGAAGGCAAGTGTACCAACGAAGACCTATTTGATGACCTCTAAGACCCTATTTAACCCATCCCTTATGAATCCACTCGATGCGACCCAAGTTGGCCGTATTGGAGAGCATTTAGTTGCCGCTGTAGTAGCTGGTTATGGCTATGAAGTGCATCACACGGCCGGAAGTGGCTACGACTTACTCGTAATGCTCCCGGATGATGCTGGTGTAATTCGCGTAGACGTTAAAACGAAAAAAGCCGCGACAGGTGCGCGGCTCTATAGCATTAGAAAAGGTAAGACTACCACGTTCCGAGAATACGAAGCGGGTATATGTGATATATTCGCGTTAGTTTGCCTTGAGGATATGTCCGTTACTTTTGAGAAGTGTGATGACTACAACGGTAAGAACTCTATCTATCTTAATCGCCTAGTCCACAAAGAGACTTGTCCTCATACGGCATGGCAGGAGTGTATTTAATGAAATGTTGGCACTGTAGAGCAGAATTAATCTGGGGTGGGGATCATGACTTGGAAGATGAGTCTGATAGTTTTTCTATGGTTAGTAATCTATCGTGCCCAGATTGCGATACATATGTAGAAGTTTATCTACCGAAAGAAAAATCAGATGGGTAAAGGATCTAAACAACGTCCTACTGACCATAAGAAGTACTCTAATAACTTCGATGCTATCTTTGGTAAGAAGGATAAGAAAGCCCCTAAGAAGAAGCCACCTAACCCTACTAGTATATAGGGTAGTACCCCCGGCCAACGCCTGAACATTTTAGCATGAATTTGCCTCTACGTCAATACTCCGCCCTTATTAATTACCCCAACTACAGTATTATAAGGTGTTGCAATTAAACTGTAGTAGTGTTATAACAAATACCAGACTCAATATGTCTTCCCCCAAAAATACAATCAACTTAATTTACATACGAGCCGCAATCGAAGCGGCAACCGGCGTCCGTTTAGGATTAAACGACGTTCGGCGATACCTTTTGGAAGAAGGGCTCATTACTCCTAAACAGGCAGTAGATGAAGCCACTATCTTCAGAGGCTATAGAGAATTCTATGAATGTGACTACACCGATTACCGGGATGATAGTCTTTCAACCAAAGAACTGAATTTTGACGATGATGCGCGTCGGCGCAAAGCAAAGTTTGGGGAATAATACCTACATCGGGAGATAAAAGTGAAATATTCAAATTGTGGAGCTTCTGTTAAATCCAGCGGCAAAGTAAAAAAAATGAACATGGGTGGCTTCATGAAGATTGGTGACGGTCTCCAAAAACTCGATGTTAACAAGACTGAGGATTCAGTAAAAGCTAATCGTGGCATGGCTGTTAGAAAAAAGCCAAAGGCCCCAAGCCCATATGATGACTCTAATCCGAAACCCAAGCCACTACCTAAACCAAAGCCGAAGCCGAAGCCTAAAGTAGTACCCAAAGGGCCCAAGCCTAAAACAAGTGGCCCCGGCCCTAAACCAAAACCTAAGAAAAAGGCACCCGCACCGTATGATGATTCTGGTATGGGTAAAAGAACCCGTCGCTTTAGTTCCGGTGGAATGGCGGAAGACAAACGCACCGCTAAGTCTGAGGACGAAAAGGATACAAAAGGTTCTAAGAAATATAAGCGTGGGGAATTAGTGGAAGCATCCTACGGTAAGTCTGTTCGCAAAAAGAAAAAGTAAATGGTAGAGGTCAATGATTCAACGGCTATCACCATCCCTATTCGTAACTTAATAGCAATGATTATTGCCTCGTCAGTTGCGACGATGGCATATTTTTCCATACAGGAAAGATTAAACGTATTAGAACACAGCCTAGATAAAAGCCAGATGGAGATATCGCAGAACAATGAGTTCCGTATCAAATGGCCTAGAGGTGAGCTTGGTAGCTTACCGGCTGATGCTAGACAGGATATGTTAATTGAAGGTGTAGAGCGAGACGTAGAAGATCTCCGCCAAATACAAGATCAAGTACAGGCTATCACTATTCGATTAGGAACAATTGAAGCACTTCGTAATGCCGAAGGCATACCTCAACAGGCACAAAATGACTGAAAAAAAAGAATTAACTAAAATGCAAGAAGCCTTCCTAGAAGCTCTTTGTGGCGATGCACGGGGTAATATCCGTGAAGCTATGACGGCGGCTGGCTACTCAACTAACACTCGTGTGAACGAAGTGGTTGGGCCATTGCGTGATGAGATTGTAGATCGTGCTAGTATGGTTTTGGCGATGAATGCGCCGAAGGCTACTTTTAGCATGGTAGACGTATTAAATGATCCGGGTGCTATGGGGGCAAGGAATGCAGTGGCGGCCGCTACTCAGATTCTTGATAGAACCGGATTAGTGAAAAAAGAACAGATCGAGATTAAAGGCCCGGAGGGGGGCATATTTATTTTACCACCCAAAAAGGTGACCCCTGCCGATGACGAAGCCGAATAACTGGCCTGATAAGAAACGACCTAATAAAACATCTAAAATACCCTACGGCTACCAAGTTAGCGAAGACGATGTCTTGCTTGCGGTGGCGGACTGGCACTTAATAGGTTTTATTGAGAAGGCTATGGATTTCCTAGATGATGGGAATTCCTACAGAGAGGCCGCTAGATGGCTGAGTGAAAACTCAGGACATGACGTATCTCACCAAGGCCTAGCCAATATCTGGAAAAGGCAAAGGGGCGAAAAGAACCCTCGGGTGAAACAGCTTGCCCAGCGTAAGCGGAAAAACGCACCAAAGACTAAAGAAGAGCGGGAGTTACACGCCCTTAAAAAGCGTGAAGCGGCGACTAAGAGAAGTCTTACCGTCACAAAGAAAAAGATTGAAGCCATACACGGCGAAGATGTTGTAGAGCCTACTATAGGGCAATTCAGCGACACGCTGGACTTCACAGCTAAACCTAAAGAGTTAGAGGTGATATTCTCGCCTAACGAAGGGCCACAGACCGAATTCTTGGCGGCGTCTGAAAAAGAAGTTTTATATGGTGGTAGTGCGGGGGGTGGTAAGTCCTATGGGCTTTTAGCCGACCCTATGCGTTATTTTGGAAATATAAACTTTAATGGTTTGATCCTACGTCGTACTAACGATGAATTAAGAGAATTAGTCTGGAAGTCTCAGGAGATATATCCCAAGGCCTATCCGGGCGCAAAGTGGCAAGAGAAGAAATCCCAGTGGGTATTCCCTAGCGGGGCTAAACTCTGGATGACGTATCTAGAACGTGACGAAGACGTTTTGCGTTATCAGGGACAGGCGTTCTCCTACATTGCCTTTGACGAGTTAACACAACACGCAACACCGTTCGCTTGGAACTACATGCGATCACGTTTGCGTACAACTGATCCTAGTTTGCCTACACACATGAGGGCAACGACTAACCCCGGTGGCCCCGGCCATTCTTGGGTTAAGAAGATGTTTATTGATCCGGCTCCAGCGAATGAAAAGTTTGTTGCAACGGACATAGATTCTGGGGAAGAACTTACTTACCCAGAAGGCCACGCAAAAGAAGGCCAGCCTCTGTTTCACCGGAGGTTTATTCCAGCATCGCTTAAAGACAACCCTTACCTTATGGAAGGGGGTCAGTACGAAGCTAACCTTCTATCTCTACCAGAGATGCAACGAAGGCAGTTACTTGAAGGCGATTGGGCCGTCGCAGACGGCGCGGCGTTTAGTGAGTTTACTCAGAAGCACCATGTCGTAGATCCATTTGATATTCCTGTGGATTGGAGACGCTTCAGATCTTGTGATTACGGGTACTCTAGCTTCTCTGCTGTACACTGGTTTGCGATAGACCCAGCTTACGAAACTCTGATTTGTTACAGGGAGTTATACGTTAGTAAGCACACGGGTAAAGACCTTGCAAAAGCGGTCATGGGGCTTGAAATTGGGGAGCAAATGAGTTATGGTGTGCTTGACTCTTCATGTTGGCACAATAGAGGGCAGATTGGCCCGTCCATAGCAGAAGAAATGATTTCGATGGGTTGCCGCTGGCGTCCATCCGACAGAAGTACGGGCTCCCGAGTTGCGGGTAAAAACCGGCTTCATGAACTACTCAAATATGACGAAGAAGCACAAACCCCCGGCATCGTATTTTTCAATACTTGCCGACAAATTATTGCGGATCTTCCCGTCATTCCCAGCGACCCCAAAGGTGGGGACGATATCGATGTTAGATACCGCAGTGACCATACCTATGATTCAGTGCGCTACGGCATCATGTCACGACCCCGCTCCAGTTCCCCGTTTGATGATTGGGGTCAAAAAAATACTCAGACTTGGAAACCCGCAAGTCGTAAATTTGGATACTAAATAAATGGCAATTGTAGATCGACCAGAAGATATAAGTTTAGAGGAAACTTCCATTGGCTTACAGGATGGAACCCCCGAAGATAATGCGTCTCTTGGCGGATTGATTGGATGGATCGAGGGCCGGTATAATCGGTCAAATGACGCGAGACAATCAGATGAAACACGATGGCTTACTGCTTATAGGAATTACCGTGGTCTATACGGCCCTGATGTCCAGTTTACCGAGCAAGAAAAGAGTCAAGCATTTATCAAGATCACTAAGACCAAAGTTCTTGCGGCCTATGCTCAAATTGTCGATGTGCTTTTTGCAGGGAGTAAGTTTCCTATTGGCATTGAGCCTAGTTACAAGCCTCTGGGCGTGTCTGGGCCTATACACTTTGATCCAAAGGAAGTTACTGAAGATAAGCTAAACGAACTTACTGGTGGGGCGTCAAAAAACCCAACCATTGCAAGACCAGAACTATTAAAACAGGCAGGGCCCTTCCAAGACCAATTAGGTCGAGTAGAAGACAAACTTAGACCGGGCGCGGGTAAAACCCCAACGGCTCTGACGTTTGAGCCAGCAAAAGAAGCCTCTCGGAAAATGGAAAAGACTATCCATGACCAGTTAGAGGAAAGCCAAGCAAACAAACATCTACGTTCCACTGCTTTTGAAATGTCCCTGTTCGGTACAGGCATTCTTAAAGGCCCATTCGCGTTACAGAAAGAGTATCCGAATTGGGATGACGAAGGATCGTATGACCCAGTTTTTAGGACTATTCCTAAAGTCGAATCTGTGAGTATTTGGAATTTTTACCCAGACCCAGACGCAAGGAATATGACAGAAGCGGAGTACGTCATTGAACGTCACCGCTTAAATCGCTCTCAGTTGAGAGCCCTTAAAAAACGTCCTTTCTTTAGAACAGAGGCAATTGACGAAGCGATTGATTTCGGCCCCAATTATACTCCACACTATTGGGAGGACGCATTAGAAGACAACGATGCATCATCAAATATAGAACGCTACGAAGTATTAGAATACTGGGGCGTTGTAGATGCAGATATAGCTGAAGAGGCTGAACTAGAGTTACCTGATGGCATACTTGAGCAGGACGAAGTGCAAATCAACGCATGGGTCTGTAATGGTCAGGTCATTCGCCTAGTTATAAATCCTTTCACCCCCATCCGTATTCCTTACCACGCTGTCCCATTTGAGCTAAATCCATATAGTTTCTTCGGTATTGGTATCGCAGAAAACATGGAAGACACCCAAGAAATCATGAATGGTTTTATGAGACTTGGAGTGGATAATGCGGCACTATCATCCAATCTTTTAATTGAGATTGATGAAACAAACCTCGTTCCGGGACAAGACATGTCTGTGTATCCGGGCAAGGTCTTTAGGCGTCAAGCCGGTGCGCCGGGACAAGCTATCTTTGGTACTAAGTTCCCGAACGTAACAGGTGAATGCCTACAAATGTTTGATAAGGCTCGACAGTTAGCGGATGAAGCTACTGGTATGCCTTCCTTTGCTCACGGCAGTACAGGTGTAATGGGTGTTGGTCGAACAGCATCCGGTATGTCTATGCTCATGGGCGCGGCGGCACAAAATATTAAAGCCGTTGTACGCAATGTTGATGACTATCTATTGGCCCCTCTTGGCCGATCTTTGTTTAGTTTCAACATGCAATTTAATTTTGATAAATCTATTAGAGGGGATCTCGATGTCGTAGCTAAAGGCACAGAAAGCCTAATGCGAAACGAGGTACGCTCCCAGCGTCTACTACAGTTTATGCAGATGACGGGTAACCCTAGCATGGCTCCCTTTGTTAAGTATGATTACATCTTGCGTGAGCTTGCCGCGAGTATGGATCTGGATGAGGACAAGGTTCTTAACGATCCAAGAGAAGCGGCTATACAAGCTGAGATGATGGCGGCTGTAGCGGCATTGATGCCACAGCAACCCCCACAACAACAGCAACAAGGTGGCCCAAGCCCAGAAGATCCAACAGGCAATGGTAACGGGAACATAGCTCCCGGAAACGCACCAGAGCCCGGCGCTCCCGGATTCACAGGAGAAGGCGGCGGAGCAAACGGTGGGAACCCACCCCCAGCACCACCTGAAGGGCAACCACAGTAATGGAAAAAACTTTAGCAAAGTCGATACTTCCTCTGGTTAACGATCCAGAGAAGTACCCGCTACTACAAGATTACATAGAAAACCGCATTCACGCTATGCGTAATTTTTTAGAGAATACCAAAGATCATAGCAAACTGACGGAAGTGCAGGGTGCAATTGCAGAATTACGCCGCTTTCAGACATTGCGTGATCAAGCTCTGGAGGGAGCGAAATAATGGCAGAAGATACTTACACAACAAAAGGCCGAAAGGTTTACGAAGACGAAGAAACAGGGGAAAACTTTTCTGAGCGTACTATTACCTTTGAAACTAAATACGGATGGGTGACCATACCAACAGTTGACGAGTCTGGTGCTGAAATTGATCAAAAAGACCTTGAACGGTTTATTGATGAGAACGGCCCGATAGACCCTCTTACAGGTGAAGAATTGCCTGTTTTTGAGAGTGAACCAGAAGCTAGTGAATACGCTAAAGTACGCAGTGAAAGTTTACTCCCTGAAGCCGAGACATCAATGCCCGGATACGACAGTGACTCCCCTGAAGCACAGGGAGCTATTAGAGCCCTTGAAGATCAGGAACCTGTAGAAATGTACCACGGTGGTATGATGATGGCGGGTTGCGGAGATCCTATGTGCCCTGAGTGTGGCGGTATGTCTGTTGGCATAGATGCTATTTCAGGAAACCCTATCCCCCCCGGATCTAACGAAATGAATGTCAGGGATGATATCCCGGCAGTTTTAAGCGACGGTGAATACGTCGTTCCGGCGGATGTTGTCCGCTACCACGGTTTGAAGACTTTTATGTCTCTCCGTGAGGAGGCCAAGTTTGGTCTAATGTCCATGTATGCTGAAGGACAAATACAAGAACTTGAAGACGAAGATGAATACATGGACGAGAGTCCTTGTGAATACTGCGATGGCGAAGATTGTGACTGTGAGTACGAAGACTCGGAATACGAGACAGAGGAAGGCAACATAGTCGAGGAAGTTATAGCAGAGATTGAAGAAGAGACAATGGAAGTCGAAGAGGAAGAGACCTCTTCAGACGGCAAAAATACTTATCGTCCCAGCGTAAAGTTCGCTGTGATGAAAAGGTAATTTGCGGCTCGGGCTACCCGCATGAACCACCAGCTTCGGCTGGTCTACTTTAACGGCCCCCCAACGGAGAATATATGGCTAAGTACAGAAATGCTTATCGGGATGAACCTGATGAGCTTCCTACAGAGGCGCAATCAGCACCTCAAGAAAAACCAACTGCCGCACCAGCAAATGCTGATGAGGAAAGTTTTAAGAAGCGATACGGTGATCTTCGCCGTCATATGCAACAGCAAATGGCGCAACGTGATCAAGATATCAGCCAGATGCAAGCGCAACTAAACGAGGCTACACGGGGGCAGATTAAGTTCCCTAAATCCGAAGAAGAAGTTGAGGCATGGTCTAAGAAATACCCTGACGTAGCTAAGATTGTTGACACAATCGCACAAAAGCGAGTTCAGGAAGCCGTCACTGATGCCAAGGTTGAGATTGAAGAAATCAAAAAACAACAGCAGGGCATTAAGACGGAAAAAGCGATGCTAGAACTTAAAAAGATCCACCCGGATTTTGATAAGATCCGAGCATCTAAAGAGTTTCATGATTGGGTATCTGAGCAACCAAGAAATGTTCAAGATTCCCTTTATAAGAACAATACAGATCCCCGAGCGGCGGCTAGAGCAATTGATCTCTACAAGTCCGATAAAGGTATCCGTAGAGTACGATCCAAGAACTCCAGTGCCGCCGCACAGGCCATTGGAAGAAGTGGAGTAGCCGCACCAACAAGCGGTAAATCCATGTTTACGGAAAGTCAGGTACAGAACATGAGCGCGGCTGAGTACGAAAAGAATGAAGCCAAAATCATGGAATCAATCAGTAAAGGGCTGTTTGAATATGATGTAACTGGTGGAGCGCGTTAAACCCCTTGCTAATTACTTAGTTAATGTGGTATAACAACCTTAACAAACGAGCCGAAAACTATGTATTTCGGGAGTCTAACTCCAGTTATACATAATTTCCTACCTCACCCCCTTAAAATTTCAGAAGAACACTCTAAAGTTACCTAAGTTTCCTTGGCCCTTCTCTAGAAGACACCCAAAGATCTTAGCCCTTAATGAAGTATTCCCTTCTGTTTCGTTCCAACACTAAGGGCATAGTTCAACTATCGTTGAGCGACTCCCAAAATTTTAGTGTTGATTTAACTTAACATCTATTAGGAGATGCATTATGGCTTTCGCAAAAGCTTCGGGCTACGGAAATTTACCAAACGGTAACTTTAGTCCTGTGATTTACTCACAAAAAGTACAAAAATCATTCAGAAATGAATCAGTGGTCGAAGACATCACTAACACCGATTATATGGGCGAAATCGCTTCATACGGTGATAGCGTCAAGATCATCAAAGAACCTGAAATTACTGTTTCAGATTACGCCCGTGGCACAGCAGTCGCGGCGCAGAATCTAAGTGACAGCGATTTCTCTCTAACCATCGACCAAGCGAACTACTTCATGTTCAAAATGGACGATATTGAAGCCGCACACAGCCATGTTAATTTCATGGACTTAGCGACTGACCGTGCCGCATTTAAACTGCGCGACACTTACGACCAAGAAGTATTAGGTTACTTATCTGGTTTTGAGCGTAACGCTGGTAACTCTGCATGGATCGCTCGTTCTGCCGCTAACGGCACTAAGGCTGATTCAGCCGCTGGTGCTGACGAACTGTTGCTTGCTAACAAATTAGACATCACTGATTTTGGTGGTTCTGATGTTGGTGGTACAGCAGACGCGGACACTCATGCTTTGACTTCTATCCCTCTAGCCGCTGGTGGCGGTGCTGGTGGTATCACTAGCCCTCTAGCAGTTCTTAACCGAATGGCTCGTAAGATGGATCAAGCGAACGTAGATACAGCAGATCGTTGGTTCGTAGCTGACCCTGTGTTCTATGAGTTGCTAATGGACGAAGACTCTAAGTTCATCAACGGTGACTTTGGCGGTGGCGATGAGCTACGCAATGGTCGTGTTGGTAACGGTCTTATCCGTGGCTTCAAAGTGTATAAGTCTAACAACTTGCCATACTTCGGAACAGGCGCAGGAACTTCTGCATCAGCCGGTTCAGAAGAGAACTTCGGCGTTGTTGTAGCGGGTCACAAGTCTTGTGTAGCTACTGCACAGCAGTTGGCTAAGACTGAAAGCTACCGTGATACAGCATCTTTTGCTGATATCGTTCGTGGTATGCAGTTGTATGGTCGTAAGATCCTTCGTCCAGAAGCTCTAATGACTGCGCATTACAACCTAGCGTAACCCAGTAAGGGGTAGCCTTCTTCGGAGGGTTACCCCTTTTTTATATAAAATAAGAGTAATTTAACCAATGGCATCCACTTATCTCAGCCTTACAAACCGACTGCTTCGTAAAATTAACGAAGTAGAAATCGCGCAAGCTGACTTTGCAAACACACGAGGAATACAAACCCTTGCGAAAGATGCGATTGTAGACGCTATTGGTCAGATTAACCAAGCTGAATATGAATGGCCGTTTAACGCGGCACAACATACTCAAGTTCTAGCTGTAGGGCAGGAAGAGTATTCTTGGCCTGAGTTTTTTAAAGTTGTAGACTGGAATAGTTTTCAGATCCAGAAAAATGAATCCCTTGGCGTAAGCCATAAGATGTTGGAGTTCATGGATCGTGATGTTTACTATAAAAAGTACAAGAGTGAGGATGATGATGCTGGTGCTTTTGGGGTAAGATGCCCAGAGTACGCGGCCCCCTCTCATGGTAACGGCTACATTGTTAGCCCTTCACCGGACAAGCAATACAACATTCAGTTTAAGTACTACATGAATAACGTAGGCTTAACTGCGTATTCAGACACTACTAGAATCCCAAATTCATACGATAACGTAATTATCGATGGCGCTTTGTACTATATGTATATGTTCCGAGATAACCCTGAAGCCGCTGGAGTATCTATACAGATTTTCCAACAAGGTATTAAAAACATGCAGGGAATTTTCATTAACAAATATGAGCGGGTTTATGACACACGGGTCTCTAGAAATTCTAAATTGAGCCCAGAATACATAGGTCTCTAACATGGCAGATCGCGTACAGTCGTATAAAGTAATTTGTGGCGGTGGTCTTAATAGTAACGAAAATCATCTTGATTTGAGTGAAAACAGTCCGGGTGCCGCAACACGTTTGGTCAACTACGAAGTTAGCTTGTTTGGCGGGTATCGTAGGATAGAAGGGTTCAGCCCGTATAATCCTAATGCCAACCATCAAGAAATAGACCCAGCAAACACTGAAGGTAAGGTCTTATCCGTTGCGATATTTAAAAACGACAACACAGACAGTACCGGGGTTATAGCAACCCGTAAGGTAAAGAAATTTACTTACACTGCAACGGCAGGGCAGACAGCATTCACAGGGTCAGACGCAAACTCTCGAACTCTGGCAATTAACAACACTGCTAACACCGTAGTAAAAAAGACCAGCGGTGGAACTACTACCACTCTGTCAGTAAGTACGCATTACAGCCTTAATGGTACTACAGTTACACTTGCTACAGGTGCTTCAGTTGGTGACACGATTGAGATCGATACCAACGAGTATAAGTATTACCGATACGTTCCATACGCGGCGTGGACAGCATACAATACTGGCGTTACTCACAACTTTAAAGATGGTGTGCGGCAAGTTAAAAAACTACGCCATGTGTCTTTTAACTTTGGTGACGGCAACAAGATTTGTTTCGTAGATGGCGTAAACAACGCAATAATATTTGACGGAACTAACTGGAAAAGCATTAACCCTTCTAATTCAGGGGGCAATTCCAGCCCCGGCGGTGCCCAAGCATTGGTTCGCCCAGAGTTGGTGGATGCTTTTGAGAACCACCTCTTTTTAGCTGGAGACAGAGTAGCCCAAGCAACGGTTGCATATTCCGCCCCTCTAGACCCTTTAACTTTTACAGCGTCGGCGGGAGCAGGGCAATTAGCAATCGGTTTTGATGTAGTACAGTTTAAACCCTTTCGAGGTGACTTATTCATCTTTGGAACAAACGGAATTAAGAAAGTTTCCCCCGACGTAACAGCCGGGTTCGTTCTAGATCAGATCACAACCAACGTAGGTTGTATTGCAAGAGACTCGGTGTTGGAAATAGGGGGTGATCTTGTCTTTCTAGCACCTGATGGATTACGGCCGGTAGCCGGTACAAGTAGGATTGGTGACGTTGAATTAGAAACTATATCTAAATCAATTCAGCAACTTCTTACCGCTCTACCCCAAGATTATGATCTAGAGACACTCAATGGAGTAGTCATCCGAAGTAAATCCCAGTTGAGGTACTTCATTGGAGATGACTCAGTATTTACACAAGACAGCTTTGGCATCATCGGCGGTCTTAGGTCAGCAGACCAAAGGCTTGGATGGGAGTTTGGGGAACTAGTTGGAATTAGAGCAAGTTGTTGTGATTCCGCCTACGTTAACTCCAGCGAACTAGTCTTACACGGTGACTACAACGGTAAAGTCTACCAGCAAGAAAAGACTAACCAGTTTGACGGAGCGGACATTCTCTCCGTGTATGCAACACCATTTTTTGATTACGGCGATACTGAGGTCAAGAAGACCATGCGTAAAGCCAATACATTTATTCGTGCTGAAGGCCCACTAACCCTGAACATGGCTGTGACTTACGATTGGGAAGACCCCAATACAGCTAAACCCAGTTCTTATTCGCAGGAGTCTTCGGGCGCACCAGTACGATATAAAGGGAAAAATATTAATTATGCCGGTACTAACATTAACTACGGGGGCACCGAAAAGCCCATCGTTACAACGAGCTTACAAGGCTCTGGCTACTCATGCCAACTCACCTTCGTTACTTTGGGAAATTTCAACCCATACAGCATCCAAGGTATTGTTTTTGAATTCAGCATTGCAGGGAGACGTTAACTGATGGCAGGATATACTAGACAATCGGTAGCGGATATAATCAACGGTGCAAATATTACGGCACCGCCACTTAATGCAGAGTTCAACCAACTCCTAGCCGCTTTTAACTCATCGACAGGACACACACATGATGGTTCTACCGGTAGCGCACCCAAGCTACCACTTACTACCTCCGTATCTGGTTATCTTCCTGTGGTTCACGGTGGTGTTGGCGGACGTAACAACACGACTGCCACGGCCGACCCAGCAACCACCAACGATAACACAGAGGGCTACGCACCCGGCTCGATTTGGATCAACGCCAACACCGGTTACACCCACTTATGTCTATTCAACACGACGAACAATGCAAACTGGGTAACGATAGCGGCGATAAGCAATACTAATATAATTGCACCTAAAGTCACGAATACCGTAGACGTAGGTACCAGCACTCTACAATTTAAAGACATATACGCCGATGGCGTAGGTTACATTGATAATATCAGTTCCGAAACTATGTCCAGCACAGGCGATACGTCTGTTGGCGGCGTTCTAGCCGTTACAGGCAACGCTACAGTAGGCGGAACTCTTGGTGTAACAGGAAACAGCACATTAGCTTCATTAGGTGTAACGACTACTCTTACCGTAGGCGGTGGCGTTGGAATTACTGGCGCTACAATCATGTCCGGCAACCTCACGGTTAATGGCAACACTATAATTGGTAACGCGGCGTCTGACACTGTAACAGTAACAGCGGATGTAGCATCTCACCTTATTCCTTCAGCAGATTCTACTTATGATCTCGGTGCAACCGGGTCTGAGTGGCGTAATCTGTATATCGATGGCACTGCAAAGATTGACGCTCTAGAAGCGGATACAGCAAACATTGACGGCGGTAGCGTAGACGGCACTTCAATCGGTGCGGGAACTCCTTCGTCTGGTAGTTTTGCCGGGCTTACAGCTACGGGTACAGTTAACCTCTCGGGCGCTACAGTATCTAATCTAGGTGCGGTAACTACAGCGGACATTAACGGCGGTACAATAGATGGCGTAACCATCGGTACTAACTCCGCAGTAACTGACCTTCGCGTAGATAACCTAAAGGTTGATGGCAATGCTATCACCAGCACAAACACAAACGGCAATATTGACCTTACTCCAGCCGGAACTGGCGAAGTTAATATTAGCAAAGTAGACATTAACAGCGGTGCCATTGATAACACAGTTATCGGTGCAACTACTGCTGTCGCAGGATCTTTCACTACTGTATCTACCTCCGGTCAAGCAACCCTTGCTACTGTAGACATTAACGGCGGTGCAATCGACGGCACGGCAATTGGCGGATCATCCGCTAGTTCGGGTGCCTTTACCACAGTAACTGCCTCTGGCGGCTTCTCAGGAGCTATCAGCGGTAATGTTACGGGTAACGTCAGTGGTAACTTGACTGGCGATGTAACGGGAGACGTTACAGGCGATCTAACAGGTAACGTAACAGCTTCTAGTGGGTCATCGACCTTCACTAACGTAGTTGTTAACGGCACTCTTAATATGAATGCTGGAACTACAGCTACTATTGAGAACCTGACTGCTCCAACTAACGCAAACGATGCGGCTACTAAGGCCTATGTAGACGGTGAAATCTCTACTCTCATTGGTGATGCTGGCGCTGGGCTTAATACGCTCGGAGAACTGGCCGATGCACTGAATGACGATGATGATTTCTCAGCTACGGTCACAGCTAGTATTGCGACTAAGCTACCCAAGGCGGGTGGCACAATGTCCGGTGTTATTGCTATGGGATCTAATAAGATCACTGGCGTTACAGACCCGACAGCTAACCAAGATGCATCTACTAAAGCCTACACAGACGCCCAGCGCGATACTCGTGTAGCCAAGTCAGGCGATACAATGTCTGGTGCCCTTGCAATGGGTTCCAACAAGATTACAGGTCTAGGTACTCCAACAGCGGGTACTGACGCGACTAATAAAACTTACGTTGATACTATTCACGGTTCCGCAGTAGCGGCCGCGACTTCAGCTACCAACGCTTCTAATTCACAGACTGCCGCCGCTAACAGCGCATCAGCCGCTTCTACAAGCGAAACTAATGCCGCAAACAGTGCTACGTCTGCCGCCGCTTCATACGATCTATTTGACGATAGATTCCTTGGAGCTAAGTCTAGCGCACCAACTGTAGACAATGACGGTGGGTCTCT
>Ga0209092_10002130_pt1 | contig 18498 bp, 14 predicted proteins | sample FraStrMetagenome_FD_187446 | JGI IMG/M metagenome (GOLD analysis project Ga0209092, IMG submission 187446) | Marine eukaryotic phytoplankton communities from Arctic Ocean - Fram Strait ARC3M Metagenome (SPAdes) (version 2) | ecosystem: Environmental > Aquatic > Marine > Oceanic | place: Fram...
CAACAACGATCGGATGATAATCAGTCGTGCAAAATTCATTACTGCAGGAGTGTACAATTCTATGAGAGATCGTGAATTGTAAGATGGAAATGCGAATTCTTGAAAGAATTACGTATTGGAATCATCACAAGGACCAAATTTGGGATTTTGTAAACACTCACGCTGAACAAGATATCGACAAAATGTGTTTTGGGCAACTTTCTGGTCTTATGGCAGATTTAGGAGGTGAGGGATTTCCAGAAGAAGCCACTCTTGAAGAAGCTCGAAATCTTGTTTGGGACCTTGTAAGCAAAGTCCAGTTTACTGATTGCCAGACTGGACGATGTGGGTGTTGCAAATAGAGGTACCCCAGTAATGACCTGTAGAAGGAATACACACTATGCGCGCTTGTAAAGGAACATCGAATACATACAAGAACATCAAATCAATTTAAAGATACCATTATTTTTCAGTATATCAGACATATTTACAAATGTCTTACACATGGTCTAGTTTGTTTTATTTCCCATGTCGAACATAGAATTATAATGATAGAAATAAAGAATTTACTTGAGAAGTGATATCTATTCGATAGAGAACAATATAAAAAAAGTATCATTGATTTAGGATTGTTCTCTTTCTATCCAATTCTTTGGGATGAACGATGAATACGTAAATTTAGAAAAGGAAAAGAAGGCGCTATGCAAATAAATGAATAAGATGTATCTCTTTTTGGTATGACGGTTTTCCTTTGCATGATATATCATTTTATGATTCCATTATGAAAAGAATAGGCAAACGTGAACCGTTGAATTAAAAATAAAAAGTGTGCCGTACACACGCTTTCGTCCATTGTGAAACATGCTCTGCATGCGCAAACTTCCTTATTCCAATAGAATATTTTTTACAAAAGTACATTTGCTACAACATTCTCAGTTTAAACATGCGCTAATTGAATTGTTGAAAATACCTTGTAAGCATTCTCGACACAGGCAGAACTAGTTGCGTACTTCATTAGATTTGCAACCTAAAAAAACACATTTGCTAAAAAAAACAGAAAAATGAGGGAGTAAAAATGTGATATTGAAATGAAGAGTGTGGGGAACATTATTTGCATGGTGAGAACAGATCATTTTTTTAGTAACAATTTATCATTTTGGTTTATCGCATTAGAGCCAAAAATGCCTAAAGTTTCCCAAGATTTGCTAAAGTTAGTTTTTCTGACCTCTTCAGTGAACCCATTTACATTTGTACCAAACCGAAGCACATTTGTTCCTAGTGCTGTCAAGTGCACATTTGTTCCAAGTACTAGGACAAACGAAGCCATCGTCCAACCCTGCCTATCAAGCAACACAAGCATCTTAAATCAGTACAATAATTATCATAATCCAGTACTTAAGAAAGACGTCCCAGAATATAATCTTGATACGATAAGTTCCATTGCAGAGTTGAATAAGTTAAGTCTTCAAATCGGAGGGCCCAAATTTGATGACAACGATTCTGTTGAATGGGCAAAGAAACATATTTGGGATTTTGTAAACACTCACGCTGAACAAGATATCGACAAAATGTGTTTTGGGCAACTTTCTGGTCTTAAGGCAGATTTAGGAGGTGAGGGATTTCCAGAAGAAGCCACTCTTGAAGAAGCTCGAAATCTTGTTTGGGACCTTGTAAGTAAAACTCAGTTTACTGATTGCCAGACTGGACGATGTGAATGTTGCAAATAGAGGTAGCCCAGTAATGACCTGTAGAAGGAATACACACTATGCTAATTTGTACAACAACATTAAAAATTGAAGAGATAAAAAAGATTAAAAAAAATAGAGAATTTATGTGCTTTTGTACAAGAACATCACATGAATATGAATTTACCATTATGTCTCAGGAAAGTCAACTATCATATGGTCTAGATTGCTTTGTTCCCCATGTCGAACATAGAATTATAATGATAGAAATAAAGAATTTACTTGAGAAGTGATATCAATTCGATTGAGAAGAAAGCCTTAATCTAGAATTTCAGTTCTAAAGCTAGGGAAAGATTAATTATAAAAATAATGTAAATTATGCTAAAAAATCGAAATAGGGTTGTGAACAAAGGTGGAGAAGACGGCTACATTGACAACCCCTCTTTTTATTGCACCCTTTCGTTCTAAAAATCTTGAAGCAACTTATTCTTTATACAAGCACTCCATCAAACTTTTAGTCAATTCCTTCCTATTCAGATTTTTTCCAATAAAAACAAATTTGTTTGTACGTTCCTCGTCTGACCCCCATGGCTCAGATGCTGGTCCGAAATTGATTTGTTCATGAACTCCTTGGAATACAAACTTCACATCTCCTTGTCCATGAAAGCTAAGAACACCTTTTGTTCTATACAAATCAGCAGCCCTTTCCTTCAGAAGGTCCATCATAAACATGTTAAACCATTGTGCATGTAGATTCCCTTTAAATTGCACACCTACACTTTGAACAAGATCAAGATTATGTGATTTTTTGGAATCATCATCATCATCAAAGAAATTTGGTTCAACTTTCAAAATACTCTCGATATTGAAAGTGTTAAGTCCAAGAATTTTATCTAAAGGAGCTCTACTTCTTTCTGTTTCAATAATAGTAGCAAAATTATTGATCCTTCCAAGACGTTCTTTCACTTTCTTCTTTTCCTCCTCACTCACCAAATCTACCTTATTCAGCAAAATTTTGTCCGCAAAAGCGACCTGCTGAAGAGCTTCATTCACAGAATCATCTGGTTTCTGCTCATCTAGATGTTGAGTCAAATGCTTACAATCTGCCAAACAAATGATAGAGTCAATTCTGTAACTTTCGTTAATCTTTGGATTAGTTTGACACGTGTACACAATGGGTGCAGGATCAGCTAGACCAGTTGTTTCCAGGAGGATTGCATCAAATTCGTGGCGTCTTTTTTCTAGTTGTGCCAGTGTGCGAATCAAATCACCGCGTATTGAGCAACAAACACATCCGTTATCCATAGTAATGATATCTTCTGGGGTATCAATGGCTTCAGCAACTGTAGTGTAAAGAAAAGTCAAAAGTAGAATTGTTGACAATGTTAGCATGCGACTCTCTGTTCAGACATACCGTCGCATTTTCAATAATGGCAGACAGACTGAACCTAGAATGTTTCTCTTTTATGGAAACCTTCGACTGTTGATGGTTTGTCTTTTCGGAGAATCGGAGAAATATGTTCCCTCCAAATCGCACATGAATCAAACACGTACTCACCTAGTCCATCATCAATAGATACTTCTCCGAATTCGTTTTCAAGAACAGCAATTTTCCATTTTTTTTGCTCTTTTAAAATGTAGTTTACCAATGTTGTCTTACCGGCACCAAGAAACCCGGTGACAACAGTGATTGGGGTAAGGTCACTCTTGGAATCGTCAGCCATGTTAAAGTAAGAATGATTTTTTTATGAGCGTACAATTAACATCTTCTTATCTATACGATTGCTATCTTTCCGTCGTATTCATCTCAATATCAAAAGTCTACATAGCAAAAAAAGAGGCCATTTCAAAGATTTCAAAGGAGGCTTTACTTCATTGAATTTTTTGAATTTAGGACACATTTCTATCTGAAAATGGCTTCAATAGCTTCATTTCTGCTGGCATAAGAGGCCTCACTTGAGATTTATTGCTTACTTTTCCTCTCGCACCTTCTCAGAACATCTTTATTTGAGAAAACAAAAACAGTTATGTAGGAAGGAATCAGAACTTTTATTATAATTATTTTTCATTTTATCCAGGTTTCAATCGGACTTAATATTTTGTAATAGTGCTCAGAAGAAAATTCAATCGCCATCCTGTAAATACGACATTCGATAATAGAAAAATTCCCTCATACATATACAAACATCAATGATTATTTGATAACATTCTCTCCTGTAAAAATCTTTTTTTAACATCATCATACCCTTGGCAATGCAAACTCACTTCGCAATGCTGATATATCTTTTTCCATTTTAGAAACAAACGAATGTTTCGATTTCCCTATCCGGGTAGTTCTCTTTTCGTACATGGATTCAATCTGTCTTATTTCTGCTCTTTGATCTTCTGCCAGTTTCACAAGAGAATCTTTATGCGTATCCAATGACTCAAAAGAAGCAGAAAGTGTTAATAATAATTGACTCAAATGATCCACCTGTAGGAGTTTTTCATGAAGGTCTTTATTGCGTTCTACAAGAGCCTTGTTTTCGGAGGTTAAACGACCAACTCGGACACACATTGACTCCGCAAAGGAGGACGTGGAGGGTTCCAAAGGAGTATTTTCTTGTTGAGAACTAGAATAATTTTTCTTCGTATCTTGAAGAATCAAATGTGAAGAATTTGATTGCTTCTTTGATGTTTCATTCTGTTTCAACATTTGTTGATGGTCCTTGAGGGATTTTTTAGTTCGTTGTAACAAATCAGTCAATCGCAAAATCTCCTGAGCATCTTTTTTCCCTTTTCTATTGGAGGTCATTAGGTTTTTATTCATCTTTTGAATGACTTTGGAATGTTCAATGTGAGCTTCATTCATTTCTGTTCGGAGTTTCATTAAACCTGATGCTGAATCATCTACGGTGCCCCTCCATTTTTTAGATTTCTGTAAGAGTGCATCGTGTTCTTTCATCATTCGTTCTTTTTGAGCCTTCATTTGATCTCTTTCTGTAACCAGGTCGATAAATTGTTTCGTGTGATTGGCTTCTCTTTCTTGAAATTTTAATCTTTCTTGATACAAAGTCTCCTCCATAGAAGCCAACTTTTGCTGATGTCTTTTTTTATAATTTTCAAATTCTTCCTTAGTCCTTTGACGCTCCTTTTCTTTCTTGATAATCATTTCTTCCTCCACAACTCTGCGAAAATAATACCCAGGGCCTTTTTCTAATAAACCCACAATCCGTTTCTTTTCCTTATGAGTACTCGCTTCTAAAACTTTCAAAGGAGTTTTCCCCCACATGTCTTCTACCAACATACTTTCCGGATGTACCAAAATCATTTTTAATATTACTTGCTCATTAACTCCATGAATACATGCATGGTGAAGAGGAAGCCGTCCAGCAGCATCTGATAATTTCATTCCGGTTGGATAGGCATTGATCAATGCTTCCATAAGATTGACACATGGGTTTCGAAGGCATGCTTCATGGATAGGGAGACGTTTCCATACAACATTGGGATTTCTATTTGTCGCAGATGATAATAATGGAGATGACCCAGAAGATGATGAAGGAGGAAGTGAAGTATTGCATCGACGAACTATCCATATACTAGCTTGTTCAGGCTTTGTCTGTAAAATGTGAAGAGTTTTCTTCAAATTTTGCGATTCGATCGATTTAAAAAGAGGAGTAGGAGTCAAGAAGTAGTCCATTTCTTTTCTGTTTATAGAATGATCAACATAATTTGGACCAGTGTCGGTCATAGCAGCGCTTTGAAGGGTATTCAGGTAGTTTGATTGGAATAAAGACTGCAGAAAAGTGTCTGCATGAAGTTTTTGTTTTGATGTGGGAAATGCACTAAGAGCATGTGTAATGTAAATATCTTGTGTACATCTGCATCATTGAACGTTCAAAAATCACTGATTCTTAATTTTTGTTAAGAAGTCCGCGATTGTTAGCGAATACATAAGGTAATTAAGTAAGGGAATTAAGTTTTAATTAAGGGATTTCATTTTCTATATTTGAAGTGTTGTAAATATTTAATATGCCTCTGTTTTTTTTAGCCATTGTAGCATAATTTTTAAATCGTATATTCCAAAATAAGTGAAAAAGGATGCGTAAAACTATATTTGGTAATGAAAGGTGTAAGAATATAACTCTTTCAAGAAAAAATGTCCCAACTCAACAGACACCGTCCGAGCAATGTTCCTGAAAAGCGATCAAAAATGAGATGTACATGCTTCAGAGTTATCTTTTGTGCAATTATTTTGATGCCCTTCCTTACCCTCTCGAAGCTCCTATCTCTCCAAATTGATATATTCTCAACAATAGAGGCACCCTCCTCTAAGCAAATTCACAATGCAAAATCAAAGAACAATCAACATTCATCTCCTTTGTTAGAATCTAATATTCCTATCATGGAGTATGATCCCTACCCTGAATTCGATCGAGATTGTCCACCTTTTCCAAAGAGCTTACCTCCTGGCATCCGAGATGTGAAACTATTTTATCATGTGGGTATGATTTTCAATTGGAAAGAAATTGTCCACGATCAATTGGTGACGCTGGAAAAGTGCGGTCTTGCCCATTATGCATCATCACTCACAATAACATACACAAATGGAAATGAAGCACGGCTTCTTAAGGTACTCCAAAAACATCAATATTTCTCAAAAAATAGCACAAATATGGAAATCAGATTAATATCAGGACCAAAAAGAGTTCCATGGGAGGCAGAAAGTATTAATGCTATTCATGATACTTGTCATGAAATGTTTCCAATAAATGATAACGACACAAATACTATGAATGAAGGTGCGACAGAAACGTCAACAACGAAATATAAAAAAGAGGACGATGTGTTGGTATTTTACTTTCATAACAAGGGAGCAAGTAAATATGAACCAGATTGGCGAGATCATATGACAACTGATTGGAGCTATGCTAACAGCCTATATTGGCGCAAATACCTGGAATATTTTCTTTTAGAAAGACCCAATCTATGCATGCAAATATTGGCGAATGGTGCTAATACATGTGGACCACAATACAAGGCCCTTATGGGACCGCATTATTCTGGAAACTTTTGGAGTGCTTCTTGCAAATTTATTGTACGACATAAAAAGGAAATGATACGTCTGGATTATACGAAAGAAAATAGAACCCAATTTTCCTACACGGATGCTGAATTTTGGTTAGAGAGGGGATGTCAAAATGAAGACTTCCCGGATTGTATTGGTTTGATCAACACTGATTCTAGTTTATACCATACATTGATATTTCCAGAGGATTATAAAATTGACAATGAAGAGCTTGCTTTATTACATGCATCATCAGTCATGAGTACTTTTAATATGAAAATATTGGATAGCGTGATGAGTAAAGTTATGCCAAAAAAATCTTTCCACTTCAGTTAGAGGCTCCCTTATTGCTTCTTTAATATACCATTAGAATAATTAAAGATTTTAAGTACTGTAACGTTTTAGAACTAGCTGTCCCGTTTTTTTGAGTTTTCTCACTTCTAATCTGTTCATGGAAAAATACTTTCTGTCTCTCTTGGGTGCTATATGATGCTAGAGAATACATATATTATTCTGCGTCATAAACATGCGTGAAACACTGAATCTGAAAATATATTTGATGCGTGAAACACTGAATTTGGTACGTGAAACACTGAACACTGAATTGATTTGATGTGTGGTGCACTGAATTATTCTTCCAATGTGTGTTGGCTAATTTCGTCAAATTCTTCCGTTTCTCCAAAAATGTATCACTTCGCTTGTTTTGCTTGTCTCCCCTCCTTCTCTTAAAAAATTACGCTCCCGTTTTGCATTTTAACTTTAACAATCTCTAAAATAAACATACCAAATTATACACAAAAAACAAGTAGAAGAAAGGAGGCTGCAAAACGGGTGCAAAAAACACTTTCTCTTTGCACTTAACAAGCTAAATATGAAAATTGACCCAAAAACACCAAGATCCACGAAAGCTAAGCGCAGTGGGATGAACCTACGCAATCCGACACAATATGCTGTACGCACTCTACGGTATTCCCAAAACTCGCAAGAGTTATGAATTATTAGACAATCTTAATCGTATTATTAATCGGAAAGGTGTAAGAACATAACTCTTTCAAGAAAAAATGTCCCAACTCAACAGACACCGTCCGAGCAAAGTTCCTGAAAAGCGATCAAAAATGAGATGTACATGCTTCAGAGTTATCTTTTGTGCAATTATTTTGGTGTCCTTCCTTACCCTCTCGAATCTCCTATCTCTCCAAATTGATATATTCTCAACAATAGAGGCACCCTCCTCTAAGCAAATTCACAATGCAAAATCAAAGAACAATCAACATTCATCTCCTTTGTTAGAATCTAATATTCCTATCATGGAGTATGATCCCTACCCTGAATTCGATCGAGATTGTCCACCTTTTCCAAAGAGCTTACCTCCTGGCATCCGAGATGTGAAACTATTTTATCATGTGGGTATGATTTTCAATTGGAAAGAAATTGTCCACGATCAATTGGTGACGCTGGAAAAGTGCGGTCTTGCCCATTATGCATCATCACTCACAATAACATACACAAATGGAAATGAAGCACGGCTTCTTAAGGTACTCCAAAAACATCAATATTTCTCAAAAAATAGCACAAATATGGAAATCAGATTAATATCAGGACCAAAAAGAGTTCCATGGGAGGCAGAAAGTATTAATGCTATTCATGATACTTGTCATGAAATGTTTCCAATAAATGATAACGACACAAATACTATGAATGAAGGTGCGACAGAAACGTCAACAACGAAATATAAAAAAGAGGACGATGTGTTGGTATTTTACTTTCATAACAAGGGAGCAAGTAAATATGAACCAGATTGGCGAGATCATATGACAACTGATTGGAGCTATGCTAACAGCCTATATTGGCGCAAATACCTGGAATATTTTCTTTTAGAAAGACCCAATCTATGCATGCAAATATTGGCGAATGGTGCTAATACATGTGGACCACAATACAATGCCCTTATGGGACCGCATTATTCTGGAAACTTTTGGAGTGCTTCTTGCAAATTTATTGTACGACATAAAAAGGAAATGATACGTCTGGATTATACGAAAGAAAATAAATTTTCCTACACGGAAGCTGAATTTTGGTTAGGGAGGGGATGTCAAAATGAAGACTTCCCGGATTGTATTGGTTTGATCAACACTCATTCTCGTTTATACCGTACATTGATATTTCCGGAGGATTATAAAATTGACAATGAAGAGCTTGCTTTATTACATGCATCATCAGTCATGAGTACTTTTAATCATATGAATATATTGGATAGAGTGATGAGTAAATTTATGCCGAAAATATTGGATAGCGTGATGAGTAAATTTATGCCAAAAACATCTTTCCACTTCAGTTAGAGGCTCCCTTATTGCTTCTTTAATATACCATTAGAATAATTAAAGATTTAAGTACTGTAACGTTTTAGAACTAGCTGTCCCGTTTTTTTGAATTTTCTCACTTCTAATCTGTTCATGGAAAAATACTTTCTGTCTCTCTTTTGTGCTATATGATGTTAGAATACATATATTATTCTGCGATGGAATTATATTAGCTGCGCTAGTGCTCGTGCATATGCACATGACACGATGTGGCACATCTGTGCAAACAGTTTTTAATATATGAAATTAGAGGGTATCTGAATACTTGCGTTCCGTCGACGAACGAAGGCATTTAAATCAGTATAAACACATCATACACAACACAACAACATATATTATTCTGCGTCATAAACAAAATGTGACAAAAAAATTTGCTTACTTTGAGAATTAACTCCTTGGGATTTCCCTTACGTGTCAAATTCACTGTGTAACTTATACGTCAATAGAATTGAATTACGTATGGTAAATAAAATCACAATATCCCAAACTGAGAACATCAGCATGAAAACTCTTTTAGCAGCAATCCTGACGGTCCTTCTAGGAACATCCTACGCTTTCACACTTCCATCAGCCAATAAAATCAACTCTATTTCTTCCAAGGAATTAGGAACATCTCTCTCCTTATCTTCCAATGAGGTTAATGTATTTTCGAAACCTCCAAGTGGATCGAAAGGCCGTATTTTGATCTTGGGAGGAAGCGGATTTTTAGGTCAAAATGTAGCACGGAGGGCTATACTCGAAGGATATTCAGTGGTTAGTTTATCTAGAAGGGGTAAGCCACCCGCTTCTGAGGAACCTCTTGAGACAGGAATTGAATATGTTTCTGTAAGTCCTTCTGTTCTTTGATATGGTTTTGATATGTGAAACAAAATTGGCATAATTTATTTCGTCCGTAGAGTTGTATCTCCATAGTCTGAAATTTTGATGCAGCTGCGATTGAAATGTAGAGACTATGAATTCTGAATTACTTTCTATGTTTTATCGAGTATCGTATTTTCTATTTCATCCAAAAATCCTCACAATCGAACTTCTGATAATGAATGCTTTCCTCCAAATTGAAAAAAATCACACTTGCATGACAATCATCATTGATCTTGTCGAAAGGGAGATGCTCGTGACAAATCAGTCTTGAAAAATCTATTGTCAGGTTCTGATGATGCACCATTTGCAGCTGTAGTACATTGTGTGGGACTCCTATTTGACGATTCATCAGGTCTGGGTAACTTGAACCGCCTCGTGTCTGGAAGTGGATCTGTGCCTGACACGCAAAGTACTTATGACGATATAACACGCCAAACTGCATTTAATGCCATTGAAGCAGCGGAAGAATATGCAAATGATCAAAATCTAGACCAACCCTTTCCATTTATTTTTACATCCGCTGCGGAAGCTGGATGGCCAGATGTGAAAGGGGGTCCATTTGTAGAAAAAACCTTAGCACCTGAATGGTTACGACGATATTTGGTTGCCAAACGTGCTGTGGAGGGACGATTGGGTGAAAGTCAATCTTCCAAGAAATTACGTCCCATTATTTTTAGACCTAGTTTGATTTATAGTATAGATCGTATTGCTAGTTTACCTCCAGTTGCAGCATTTGTAGTGGGAAACAAGATTGGTTTGCCTTTTGTTGATCGTCCCGTGACAGTTCAAAGTTTGGCCAATGCTGCAGTAAGAGCTCTTGGAAAAGATGATGTTGTAGGTGTGCAGAGATACCTACAAATTGATGCTCTCAATGAATAATTCTCTCTGGCATAATTGCTTATTTTAAGAAAAATTTATATACCGATATCTTATTTTGATATTGTATAAACAAGGCTAATGGCACTTCTAATTTTAATAAATTTCGATCAAATCTGGAAAAGCGTTTCTTTAGCTTACATTAAAATTATATGTTACGAATTTTTAAATCCACAGTTATAGAGAGTATTCAAATTAATTTTGATGTATGTCATCCAATCCAAAATCACTTCGCACTTGCAAGAACAAATCTGGATATGGAAAAGAAACCTGAAGTCTTGGGACATTTCTTCTGCCCATTTCCATTCGATGCTTTGATACGAGGGTAGATGCCTCAATTTCCTGTCGACCAAGCATATTCTCCTACAAAAACATTTTACCAAGTCAATTTTTTAAGTTAAAAAAAGATTAACAGGAGATAAAAAATTTACTTACCAGCATTTCTTCATGATCACATATAATTGTTTCTAAATCTGTGTTAAAGTGATTCTGATGTGGACTATATTGAGTTTCCGACTTCAACCTGTGCAAAGACTCCAAAAATCCCGATCTTAGCGATTCATGTGCTGCTCGATGTTGAACTTCGAGATCCCTACGTTCACAATCATGTCGTGAGATGAGCATAATCTTGGGAAGATGACGTGGATTTTCTTCCATCTGGATTTTTATAGATGGAATTGTTGGTATTCTATGTTGTAAGTCTGCTTGCATGTTAATGCGTCTTGATAATGGTATAGCAGGCTGTTCGCCATGTTTTTCAAAATGAGTTTTTAAAGTTGAAGTTATTTTGGTAATGTTTTCATGCATTGTGCCATAGGGCTGATGTGCTGGAGTTCGGTGAAGTTCACATAATGCTGTTGCTATCTCGTCTATATGATAAATATGGTGATTAGAACGATTGTTACCAATCCTTACAAAATATTACACCGTTTGCTTACCTCGAATGTTGGTCAACGAAGGAGTTGATTTCGATTTACTTTTATCTGAAACTTTCCTGGAACAATCCTGAATATGATCCGAAACATTTAACTTCTTTTTCTTCTCAAAACAAAATTGTTTCTTTGAAACCTTTTTCGATGTGACCTTCTCGCTTTTACTCAAATCCTCTATTTTTCTTTTGTTTTCGACGCTTTTCTCTTCTATTTTTGTTTTTCGTTGATTAACTTTGCTACTTATTTCGCCCGGAACACAAGTAGAGTTAGTATTTTCTAACGAAGCTTGCTTAGGATTCTTCTTGTTAGACGGGTTTTGAGATATCTTTTTAGGTTTCTTCATTTTTGTCAAAAGAAGAGATGAAAACTGTATATTGGGTTCATTTTCAGGCTTGTTAAGAGATTTTGTCCCTATTAAGAGCTTCTTCACTCCCAACTTCTTGCTTTTTAACGCAATTTGTTTCTCCATTGATTTCATTGCGATTTCTTTTGTTCCCTTCTCAATCGAAACATTCTTTTTATCCTTTTGTTTCTTTGCAGTTAGTGTAGAATCCTTCGACTTGGTTTTTAATTTTCTCTTATTTTGCTCCAGTTGCATTTTAAGCTCAACAACATGTTTTGTTTTGTTAAGAGCTACTTTAGATTTAGCTTTTTTGGGAATTTTCGAGGGGGCTCCAAAGTTTGTCCTATACGATTTCTTTTCAAACTTCATCGCAACCTGTTTTCTTGACACCTCTTCTTTGACTACATTCAGGTTCTTAGATTTTTTTGCGTCTTTTCCTTCTATGTTATCTTCACAGACTGAATCTAGAATTTCACTAATGTTCTTACCACGGATAACTGGTATCTTGCATACATCCTTACTTTCATTCTTATGATTCGTAGTTTGACCATGCCTTTTAGACTTCAGATCAGACTCAAACATTTTACGTTGCAAGGTATCAGAACCTGGGGAAACAACTTTATCTCTTGGACCATCATGATCTGGTGATGAATGTACAACTGATCTGTGGCTCAACGGTGATGACCATGACAAAAACGGATCCATGACTTGAGTGTCTTCTCGGGGTATTTTCACAGATGATACTGGTGCTAGGATTGATTTGTTGTAGTCTTTCTGTGCTTTGTCTTGTTCTATGTCTGAAAAACCCCAAAACTCGTTATTTGGAATTTTTCCATCTTCATCATGTAGTTTTCTAAAAATGATCTTGCCTCTGTTGGATGTTAAATTGTACTGTGATAATGCAAATACAAGCACACCATCGCTACCAATTCTAGACAATGCAATTTTTCTTTGCACGGACGTCCCAGAGCTACTTGACCATGGTTGATACAAATTTGAGGGTAATACTTGAAGAGGAGATGCTGTTTTATCTTTGTTATAATGCAAAATACATCCATCACTCATTTCAATTAGAACGTGTGATCCACTTTCTGTACCAATAGCATTGACGATACTTTTTAGTGCACCTCTTCTTCTCCTTCCTCCTCCACTTAGTCCGGGGAGTTGGATTTCCATACGGCTACAAAGTTTATTTTCTGCATCTAAATGAATTACATTCATGGCATTATAGGAACCCGAAAACGCGTACGCTCCAGAGCATCCCACTGCTTCCTCCGTAGAGTGAATGTCACGATAAGGTGGACGATTATCTGAAGAAGACATATCCCATAGTCTTAATTTTTGCCCATCTGATTTTGATATTGCCTGCAAAATTCCAGATTCAAGGTAGCGAAATCGTAAAAAGTTTACCGTATTTCCATTTGACTGGGTATCGCAAATACAGGACCAAATAGGAAAAACATGTTCCTTACTCGGAGGCGTAAAACTCCAGATGTGTATATTCTTGTTGATCAAAGATAAATAAAATGTGTTTGAGACAAGAAAAAAATATATCCATAAATACTTAAACCAGATAATCCATTTTATTTACCTTTATTCCTCTTCCACAAAACAATCTGTAAGTATCACCATATCTTGTACATGCCCCGAATCCTTTTAACTTCGCATGGCTCTCTTTCCATACTTGAATAGAGTCAAGAATATTGAAAGGGTCTCCATTTTCATAATCTTTTTCCAATTTGCTCATGTCAATTGCGACCATCTCCGTACTACCTCTCATTACACCACCAAAAGCATAACGACAGTCGGGGCTTATATTAACATGCATAATAAGAGAAGTATGAACACCCTTAGCATGAATTTGAGCAGCGACGGCACCGTATTGTTGATTTTCTCTAGAGCAAACAATCGCATGCTTTGCTCCATGGGCAGATTTTGAAAATGGACTGTCATCAAGAGGCAATTCTGAATCACCCATGCTGGAAAATTCCATCTCTATTTCTTCGTCTTTATCTTGATCAAGTTTATGATTTGACGGGTTTAATTTACGTGAACGATCTAAAAGGTTGAAGATGCGCATCGTACCATCAGAGAATCCTCCCACAATGCTGCTACCACTAGGTGATATATCTAGCGAAGTACATTCCTCGTTGATAGAAAAATCCATGCTCTGCTCTTGCAATGACTTTTTCAGGCTTTTATGAAGAGATGGCAATGAATCCTTGGAATGAGGCCATTTTCCATGTAGTATTTTTCTTATCTTTTGCTGACTACCTGTAACATCTGAGCCTGTAGTACTCACATAGTTTCTAGTGTCTTGGGACATTCCACAACTCTGAATTTCTTTCTGTTCTTTCTGTTCTTTCTGTTCTTTCTTTTCTTTTTGTTGCATGTCTGAATATAAAATGTGTTCTTCAATACATTTGATTTTCATTCTTGTTCTTTCTTTGTTTTGTTTCATTTTCAGTTTCTTTAATACATCGAATTTTCTATCAGAAAGCACGCTGGATTTTGAATTTTGTCGCAAAGGAGATGATGATGATGATGATGGGCTAAGAGAAACTTGAGAAGATGTTTTCAACACCTTTGATTTGAGTTGTTTGTTTTTGGCATCACAAAATTTCGAACGTGATTTGGAAGGCAAATCTTCCATTGGGAATTTGTTTCTGTTTTCACTTGCGCGTTTGTAATGATTCAACGACAATGTATTCTCATGAGAGTCAACCTTGGATTTTTTTTGTTCAATTGTGTATTTTTCTTTCATGTTTTTGGTTTTCCGCGCTATAATTTATTTCTCATGTACTTACACTACATAACAATTATTACTTAGATACGTAAGACATGTGAATAAAGATTGAAAAATATCAGAAAATATGGCGCGGCATATTTTCATGTCAGCAAATATGATCTCTTTCAGTCGTGCTTGATGATTTATATGATGTGCCTCCTGCTTTTTTTCCCTAGTAATATATCAAGTACATATGTCAATCTGTGATTATATGTACCCAGAATTCAGATTCCTTTCTGAGTCTAAATTTCTGTTCCAAACCCTAAAAATGTTGCATTTTTAACCCAAGTTCCGTATTAAATATCTTCATGAGCACGAGGCGTACCACGTCCCTTTTTATAACATGATTTCGTATTTGGAGTTGATTAAGCTCTATATTCAAAATAATAAAAATACAAACGCATCTGAACTTGTTATGATATTCATGCACGCTACGATGTATTTTTCTAGAAGAAAATTTTGTATGCAATTCTACGTTTTCTCTACGGGGATGAAAATATTTGAAAAGTGGGATATCCTGGCGGTATACGCTGATAGCAGCTGAATCAAAAACAAAGAACTGCAGATATTCCTAAATTAAAATATTAATTATTGTTAATGGTGTACAAATTGGATTTTTACAATATAAATAAATTGCTAATCCTATATGAAATACATGTAACTATAAAATGACCTTATCGTAACTCTTCATCTGTATCTTTGTAGTCTCTATAAATATGACAATTTTCATGCTGATGATGCAGAAGTCACAATTTATTTATCTTGTTAATAACCAAAAAATCTCGTATAGCTTGGCTAGCTTTCGTTCGCAATACTGTTCCGTTTATTTCATACAGCAAACCCACTTCATTTGCTATAGGGCACAAAAACCTTCCTCCTTCTTTCTTGATTGCGGCTACAATGCTTTCTGCCAGAGCTGTTTTCTCTGTTTTTCCGCTCTCTTTATATTTCGTTGCTATTTTAGATACTAGCGCACGAAAATATATATTTCCAGGATGATAGGTTGTTCTTTTTCCTCTTCCTAAGAGCACGTCTACGTCTCTAGCAAATTGAAAAGGAATCGCCTTTTTTGATTCTAATTGATCTGGCAGCTGTGTTTCAGGAACTGGTCGTAATTTTTTCTTCAAGCTTTGTGAAGGAATAGTAGTATGGCTGAGTATGGACATAGGTTTCTGTGTAACTTTATAGTTTTCGGTTGGGCCTTTCTGGAAAAGAGAGTCATCTGCATGGAAGTAGTCCTCATACATTTCGAAGTTGTTGACTTTCATCTCTTTCATCTCTTTCACCACTAAATTGCTTTTATAAACGGGCAGTATAGAAATATCATCAGGCTGTTCTTTGTTTGAGGCCAAACTTTTTTTGATAGATTTCTTGACGGGTTTCTTAGAATTATTACCGCTCTTCTTGCTCAAGCTATCTGTAGGTGATACGTTGATACTATAGCCTTTACAATCGCGTATAGCTTGGCAGGTTTTCGTTCGCAATGCCACTCCGTTTATTTCACACAGCAAATCGAGATTATCTGACATAGGGCTCAGAAACCTTCCTCCTTCTTTCTTGATTGCAGCTACAATACATTCTGAAAGAGCCGTTTTCTGAACTTTTGTGCTATCTTTATAAATTGGTGCGATTTTGGTGATAAGCTCACGAAAAAAAATATTTCCAGGATGATTGGTTGTTCTTTTTCCTCTTCCTAAGAGCACGTCCACGTCTCTAGCAAATTGAAAAGGAATTGCCTTTTTTGATTCTAATTGATCTGGAAGCTGTGTTTCAGGCACTGGTTGTAATTTTTTCTTCAAGCTTTGTGAAGGAATAGTAGTATGGCTGAGTACGCAAATAGGTTTCTGTGTAACTTTATAGTTTTCGGTTGGGCCTTTCTGGAAAAGAGAGTCATCTGCATGGAAGTTGTGCTCATACATTTCGAAGTTGTTGTCGTTAATCTCGTTTTTCTTTTTCGCATGGTCGCTAAGATTAGTCGAGGAGGTGCAAAAAAAGAGTCTAGGCATGATTTCAAAGGTCTCTGGTGAGTGTTTACGACAGAGATTACCTTTATTTATTTGACTTGCATGAAATTAGATATGAATATGTACGCAAGACCATATAAAATTCTTTTCGTGGAATATTTTAACACCGTTTTTAAGCAACAATCATGATAGGACCTATTACAACGTGTTTAAAATATTTTGGCATGACTATGTAATACAGTAGGGGGATGTCCCCAGATTAACTGACCTTGAAGTTGGTGAACCTGCTGGCCCTAGGTTTTAGTCTACTGCCGTTCATGGAAACACCGTAAACATTACAGCTACAAACAAACAAACAAACATATTTAATCTATTTAGGTATGTAGGAATATGATAAATCAGAATATTCTATTATGATTGCGGAAATTGTTGATATTGTTATGAAAGGAATTCGAGATTCCTACATATGTTAAGCCCTTCCTACGTACAGCAGCTTCAAAAATAAGCTGTAAAATCCTCTTTTTTTTCGCAAGAAGATTCTGTACAATCCTTTTAGGCGATTAGTCTGGTCGTTCATTTCTAACTAGTCCATCTATGGACTCTGGAGTCCATATATTCATTTGAATGGCCTTCTCATATTCCTTCTTGCCTGCTGTCAACACGAAAATCGACAAGCATAGATTCGTGCAATTTTCTGTTGATGCTCTAGAGAGTAACTGACATAAATCATGTTAATAATAATAATAATAATAATAATAATAATAATAATAATATCAATAGTCGTTACAGCATAAATTTTGTTTGTAGAACTATTTAAAAAGAGTGCATTGCATACTGGAAATAATAAACAGATTATTTCGACGGTAGATGTAGGTTTATGCTTAAAAATACATTATACAATTGTCTTTTCACCACTCACGAGCTATATCCATCAACTAAAGATGTGTTTTTGGGTGCTTTTTTGCGAGTAAGATGACAACAGCAAGATCGTCATACAAGTATACGTATTCATAACATGTGGTAGAAGACCATTAAATATTTCGATAACCGTATGCGCATGATTTAAATTTCTAGCTTGATTATAAATATGTATGTGTGTGTGTGTGTGTGTGTCTGTTATTTATTATCTTGAGAGAGTGAAAGAGAGATACATAGAGCTTTTACCAACATTGGCATTTCTATCAGGTCATTATTAGTATCAAAAACTATCCCGAGAGAATAATCAGTTATAATGATACAGCAAAAATTGCAATAGCTATTCCGTATAGAAAACAGGACTAAAACATGCAAGAACTTTTGCTCATACATCCACGACCATTTTGAAGACTAAATTATTTCATCGCACTACGTATAGTCATGCGTGTTTCCATTCGCTCAAAAACTTAAAATCGGAACCGATTTAAGCCTAACGCCGATGCCTTGTAAATGAGTGTCGTCAGAAGAAGGAAAAACAGGTAGGTGAATAGGAAAAGAAGAACGTTTTAAATGCAAATACTCTGACGAAATCATTCCCTATGTACGGTTTTTTGGTTTTTTTTTTCGGGATTCAATTTTTTTGAAAAGGGGGGGTTTATTTTTCTGTTTGAAATCGAACTTTAATTTTTTTTTCGAATCTTGTTCGAAATCAGTTTACATACTTATTTTAGTATCGTAAGTTTTG
>Ga0209092_10002133_pt1 | contig 18472 bp, 12 predicted proteins | sample FraStrMetagenome_FD_187446 | JGI IMG/M metagenome (GOLD analysis project Ga0209092, IMG submission 187446) | Marine eukaryotic phytoplankton communities from Arctic Ocean - Fram Strait ARC3M Metagenome (SPAdes) (version 2) | ecosystem: Environmental > Aquatic > Marine > Oceanic | place: Fram...
TTTTTATTACTCATCTTTCTTTTCTTGGAATTTGCTTGACTTGCACAATTAATTTCCTCATAGGAACATGGTAACAGTTTTTGGAGTCTTGATATAACTCCAGGTAGTAAATCCGGAAGAATGACAGCGTTGCTTTTAAATTTAATTTCATCGTGTACAAGTTCAAGTGTGATTCTTGCTTGTTCGAGCTCATGTAGTGTAGAAACTTGTAGCGGGGATTTTTTTTGTTCAGATATCTTAGTTTGCCGAAGAGATCCGCTGTGAAAGAAAATTGATTTATTTTTCTGCTACTAATTTGTCATCTGTTTTTAAACATTTTTTTGTCATATGCTAACAAACTTGATCAATACGAATACGTACTCTACGTGGGGTCCAAATCAAATTAATTTTTGTGGATTCTGGTCACGTACAATTGAATGTTTGTTCTTTTTAAGCATGTAACTTCAAATAACTCAAGGTATTCAACGTTAATGAAATGGATGAAAATGTTCATAGAATGCTGTAGGCAAATGAACACAAAATGATATGGCAGTATTATGTTTTTTCTCTCTAATTAAATGATCCAAGTTTCAAAGTTGAAAAGTAAATGCATGGGTACCAAGAAAATAGCATGCTGGGAGATTGAAGTCCATAGGCTATTCCTTCGTTTTTCATGCTACTAAAAATAGACCTATTTTGTGCAGAACGAATTCTACTAACAAAACAAGGTTTCTGTTCCAAGACATCTTACGTTTTTTCTTCATTTGAGCCATTCAAAAATCTAATTATCAAGTGGAAAATACGGAATTGATATGTTTAGGAATTAAATCGGTATCCAAAATTATTAATTACATTGAATCTAGGGACTCATATAATTTTTGCCGAACTACGTGTCCAAATTGTTAAGGCTATGAAATCCTAAGTGTTCTCGAAGATTCTACAGAAAGATATGGCATGTTGACTTTCTTACACAAAATTTATTTAAATGGTTCACCTTGGCCCAATTTATCTTTCTAGTACTTCGAACATTTGAAAAGTGAAACACTTATTTTCTTAAGAATAAATTAATCTTTCGCACACGCCTAATGCGAATTTCTTTTGAATGACGTTTCTTAAATGAGCATATTTTTTGTTTTTATTAGCGTCAAAAGGCGGAAACAGAGAACCAATAAAATTTACTTAAATATATGTACTGAAAAGTATTAGGATGAAATCTCTGTACAATTAAATGGGCCTCTATTCGTTCGTTTCATTATAGACTTTTGATACGCTTAATCTTCGAAATAAGAAAGCCCAAAGACACGTCCAAGCTTACAGCTCTGTCACGCCCAATGATAACATCATCGATCTATTCATCTGAAGAAGATGATCGCGCCAGTGATCATGGAAGACATGGGGTTTTAATGGAGTCAGCGGAACATTCTGCAGTGAAGTCTTTGTACCCATCCAGTGTTGAAGTCGAGCGTACATTTCGCTTCCTACATGAACTGGAGAAAGAAGAAGCATCGTATATGAGCATGAGCTTAGAATCACTTTCCCAGAGCAACAAAACAGATCGCTCAAGTCTTCATGGTAATAATATGCTCTTCAGTGACAGCGCTAGAACAACAATGCTGTCTTCGCAAGAAAGCCTGAATGAGTATTCCCCCAACGGGCCCCTAAACAGCAAACTTGACACTGACGAAAAATCAAAAATACGGAATTTTTTGCAGGAAAGCGCAGATTTGTTTTCTGGAAGAGAGCAGAGAGCAAATCCAGAACGGCTGCTGTACCCGCAGTTAAATCGTGCTGTGACCGATCAACCAATGCACAAGGCACCAATTTTCTTTCCGAAATTTAGTAGAGAATCGTCAATCGGAAGTCAACCGTTATATCCCTCTGAAATGCACAATAACGATCCGCCTCCATTTTACAGCATTAATATTCCCCAATTTGAGGACAGGATCAACGAATATGATAATGGCAATGTCAGCGTGAAGGAGAATAACATCCACTCTCAACAATTGCTTAAAAATGAAAATAATATGAATGCTAATGTCATCACAAATAACAAAAATCGACATGCACTACAAACCCAAGATTCCTATCACCACCAAGATCAAGTGGATTTTAATTTCCCCAATAGCCTGAATTTCCAACAACTGTTTATACACGAAGATCCCGAATCGCCAGAGTGCAGCCAAAAAGAACTTAAAGTGATAGATCATCGTCACTCGGACCCTTCCTTATCGACATCACGATTATATGTGTCTTCGCAGGATGACGTATTATCCGAACAACTCAAGCGATCTGTATCAGAAGGCGAACAAAAGAACTACAAGAGAGATCTTTCGAGAAAAACGCATTTTCCGAAAAGGAAATCTGCTCTTTCCAAGGTCAAATCTTCAATCACCAAGAATCGGAAGGAAGAGGTTAAGACTGGCAGTGACGCGAAGAATGCCATAACTTGTCTTGGCTGTATGAGAATATTAGTAGGGAGAAAATCGGCGAAGCTTGTGTCGTGCCCTGTTTGTAGAGTTGTTACTCCAAACAAAACGATCTAAAACTATGACACAACCAACCATCTCACAAAATTCTCAAATTAATTTGCGGTAAAGGTACACACAAACAGACACAATCACACACAATTACACACATATTATGGGGCCAAAATTTCATTGGTTGCACATTTATTTCACTAAGACAGCTAGGATGATACAACTAAGAGAGCTAGGATGACGTTATGTTGGCTGAAAGAATTCGCAAATAAATATTTTATCTAGGAGTTAATGAAAATTGACTGTTGTCGACAGGCGCATAATGACTGTCGTCCGATAAGGTTAAAGACAAAACCTAACATGGTACAGTATCCTCAAAAAACATTGGGGACATATTGCATTTATGAATACGACATGATTCCGACACATTGATTGTGGAAAATAGTTAAATGGAAGTAAAATTCTTGTGTAACAGATAATGACAACATTTTCAAAACTAGATCCAAAATATTTTAAGTTTGTCCTGATGATAAAATACCCATTAATTTGTCCAAAGACCTGTTGTCATTTCATTCACTAACAGATAGGATCTAGCCTTTCCGACAGTCGATTGCAATCAGTCGATTACGAATAAAAACAACTGACCAATGAAAGTGTTGTCAAGACTTTTGGCTATTTTAGCTTTTTAGTTTATGTAACAATTAGGCTGTAGTAGGAGTGCAAATTCCCATCTTTTCCGAACATGTTTAGAAGAGTAATGTGCGGACTTTCCAACAACCTCTTAAATACAAGAAGCTTCTATCTATCTGCTGTCTAAAATGAAGTTGTCAATGATTCCCGGTTAATATATATTTTGCCATGAAGACCTTGCGTCAAATTTTCCAGAATTGGAGCTCTAATTAGGAGCAAATTCGTGGAAGAGGGCTGCAATAAATAAAGACAGCAGATTTCAAAAACTCACACCGTTCTTCAATTTTTTTGTTATCCTACTTCTTATTGCAAGATTCGGTAATAAAGATTTGCTTCTTACCTACTCCATATACTCCACTTAAAAATTGGAAATTAAGCAGGCATATCATCATTCAAGGCCTTTATTTCCTTTTCAAAAATATAATATGTACCGTACTCATAAACATATGATTGATTTCATTTCTACAGAATTATCTTTCTACAGTACTATACCAAATGTAAATAGCGCATGAAATAAAATACGAATGTCAGTACTTAATTCCAAAATAACTAACGTACGTGCACTAAATTAATTATCAACATGTGAAATGATCGATAATTTGATTTAATAATTTCTATTTGTGAATGGTAGTCACTACGCGTGGTTATAATGAATATGCTTTTATTTTCACAAAAAACTCTGCAAAAGTTCAAAAGTGCTAAGTCTCTTCCTTTACTGTTGCATCATGACAGTTCTAAGGAGTAGTATCTTTTCATTAGCAGAGGTTAAAAGTAAGGATTTCAACTATTTTATCACCTTGATTACCCTAGTATTAATCCTAGTACAGAAGAGATGATATGGTGATTGTTTGTGATGGAGTAGAAGAATATCTTTAGCTTTTTACACTTTGAGCAATAAGCGATGGTAATGGAGTTGACAAGTTCCACAATGGTTGGATCTCGGTTTATCACGCTAGCTGGATTGATTCAAATCTTCTATTTGGTTCTCCATTCTTGCTTCGGTCTTTCTCAAGCATTCAGAATAGATTATTTCACGTGCATTTATTTTATGCTTTCATCGTTTCAGTAGCAATCGATGCAGTTGGTAAGTAGGACGTAGAGTTTGCCATAAATGATTCTTATAACTTCAAAGTCTCTCTAATCATTTTATGATCTTTATGAAATACGTTTTCATATTCCTGGTTGGATGTAAGCGAAGTGCTTTAAAAGCTCCACAAGCGTTACATTATTTTGAAAGTAAAATGAGTTAGGTACGTCAACGCACAACTGACATCGGTTTGGCCATGACTTCAGGTGAAATCTCTTGCTTAGGTAGACTTCTGGGATGTGAACTTTGAAGCCAATGATAGATAGTTTTAGTCCGAACTTGCTTATCTATCTTGATCTTGTGTGCATTGCTGACAGGTAAGTTTATATCAAAACCATCATTTCATAATTGTGAACCATTCTATCTCCTATTTAATTGGCATTTATTTCATGTATTTTCTGACTATGCACTTTTCATGAATCCATTCTGTACTACTGTATTAATCTATCACAATTCGTTTAAGAAGTGATCTCACTGGTATGTCCCGTCATATCATTATGGAGGACTCAGTGCAGCTAGTAATTATACATCGACAGAAATGGTAACATCCTATGGGGATACTGTTAGAACTTTTTTCGTCTTCAAATTGCAATTTTTCTATGAGAGCTTTGAATCCTTGTTTATTGCTTTTGATGTTTATGGGTGGGATTTCAACTGAAGCTCATTTTGGAGTTAGAATTACACCTATCATGGATACATCCAAAAATCTTTCACTACATCGAGAGAGAGAGAGTGTGATTAGGAATTACTGTTACTGATCAGGACTTATCAACATATTTTGTTCGGGGGATCGATGGCATTGGCCGCGAAGGCACCAACCAATTGACATTTACAGAATTCTTTACTACTCCAAGACTTATCTGAGTTTTTATTGATAGTAATGAGGCAACTACAGATTTTCAAAGAAATCTTAACCGACATATTTAATAACAAAAAGATGGGATCGAATCAGTGAAAGTGCTGTGTTGAAGAGCTAATCACGATAGTCGTGGAAAAGTGTAATGGAAACTTCCCTCTCAGAACCTAACAAACTTGGAGGGTTGTCCAATGGAGAAAAGCTTATATAGTCTTTCAATAGATAAAGTTTTAGTTAGAGTGAAAATGAAAGCAGTTGGGACGGTACATCTTTCATGACTACTTCTATTCTTATTGAAAGTGATGGAGTCGATCCGTTCACTACAAATCTGTGTAGTAGATGTTGAGAACATAATATAACGTAGTATCAGCGATTCTGAACAAAGTTGATACCACAATGATGGAAATTTGTAAAAGTAGGATTCTATTGATGGTGAGACCATATCGCGATAGAACTTTTTTCAAATACGTACTAACTCATATACTTCAATTTTAAAGGTTTTAGATATCCACTTTGTGCTTGTGAGCACTCAAAGATTTACGCAAGGACAGCCGCCCAAAGTTCTGATATTAGCTTAGCAATTATGTTCCTAGTTTTGCTGCTTTCCATTACAGGATTCCATATCAATTTCAATACAGCTATTGCCACCCTTTGTGTTCTTCTTAGTGTTTTGTTCTCAATAGTTGTACTTGGCTGGGACCTAGAAAGCATTGTATCTATCTTGATTACTATTATAAATGCAAAAGCTACCAATCCGGGGAGAGATGAGCTAAGTGGCTCGATAAAGATCGACTGTAATCATTGAGCAATATTGGGAGTAATCCCAAGCTCACGTGCTCAATGCTGAAGTATATCTTCAATGGTTAGATCTACAGTGACTTTATGATATTTTAGAAGCATATTTCGAGAACAAATCATACTTAGAAGATATAAATGATTATGTAGATGATCAAGGACTATGTTGATTTTGTGAAAAAACAACACATGGTGGTCAATTCAACACCAAGAGAAACGAGTAGATGCCTTGCTCTGTCGTTTTGAAAGCTAATTCACTTCCAAGCAAGTTAGTTTAAAAAAGTGTACTAAGATATAGGAGTAGATATGCTAGTGAGAGCAGATTAGAGCTCAAATATTAAAAGGATTAGCAGTACGTCTAAATTTCTTTTGTGTAAAAAATAAGGATAAAGTTAGATTTAAAACGTAGAAGTGAGTGATGAAAACAATCATAACTAAATTAGCAAGTATGCAAGCTCATAAATTGAGTACTTATTGATTATATTTGGTGTCAGTCAGTTCAAATCAAATTAACACTTTCCAACAAAAGATTAATATATGAAAGTAATAATAATAATAAGTAAGAATCAAAGGCATGTTAAGGTTCATTACGCCGATGCGTGGAGAGTATGCCGAAGTGAGCGTACGGCATATTGGGTCGGGGTGCGTAGATTGATGCTAATGCACTGTGCTCTTGACGTTTGCATGTTTAGTTTGTTCAGTGCTCGTAATATGTGTTTTGAACTTTAGTTGTTGTATATGATATTATTTTAATTGTTCTAATGGCAATGTTCTGAGACAGACCCCACAGCTTCAATATCATTCTTCGCTCGTCGTATTAAAATCCATAGAAAAAATGAATGTGCTACATAGTGTAAGAATTTTATCTAAAAAAAGTGAGAACTGGGCCTATGGAATATAATTCAACGTTTTGAGAATCCTGCTTAAGATGGCATTGTTGCCTATAAATATATGCCTTTATATATATGCTGCAAAAATCTGCGTTAAACAGCTTCAAATCCCTAGTTATATAATTGTGTGCACCAGGGGGGAATCTGAGGGAGTGAGAAGGACAGCTTTTTTGATCAATCATATTTTGGAAAAACGTGTCATAATGCAGTTTAATATGGAAATGAAAAATGAAAAAAAAATTATAGAAGGAGAGGTAATAAAATAAGCAACAAATTGTATCTATAATTGTCCTTTAATGATTAATCATAAATGTAATTTGCAAACAAATGGTTGTGGTAATGGAACCCTATGCAAATTTAAAGGCATAAAATCAAAAAATGGAGAGAAACCGTTTATCAAAAACGTTAATGGTTACAAAGTAAATGCTGTCGTATCAGATAGTATTGGCAGCTTGATATGTGAATCTTGGGATGATTCCTCTGGATATCTTCAACTTAAGTAAATGAAGGACACAGTGACAATCCAGAAAAATAATGAAGGACAAAAAATTGATTGAAAGAAATGCAATTTAAACAACCACTGTTCACAGATTTTATGCCAAAGGATGCTATAATATTAGTGAGAAATGAAAAAACTGGTTGCATGTTGTTTTATCAAGAGTCAAAACAAGAAAAGGATTATTTCTGTACCACAAGTTGACATTAAATGACATTCGAGAACCTGATTTGTCTTTTTTAAGAGTGCAGCAAGTCGGTGGATAAACAGGGATAACAAAACACTCTATCATAAATATTAAAACTAACTAAACTGTGACTTCACGCAGCGATTCGAACGAAAAGCTACAATTAAGCTGCAAGAGTAGGATTTCCAATAAAACAAAAAAAAGAATCTGACATAAAAAACAACTAACATGAGCGGGCTTATTCGTCATAAAACTCTTTCATGTTTTGAAAAAATAACGTGTTTAATTGCATATTCCTTCTAATCCAGCATCGTTCATAAAGGTATCCTTGTTTTGGTGAGCATAGAAATTGAAGTTTATGTACTATCATGAAGTCCTCAACAATGCTACATATGAATCAAACTTAATGAATGCGTGAAATTAAATCAATACCATTTTTATCCATAAACAGCTAAGACTTTTAACGCCGATCCACTTTGTCCTTCATCTTGGCATTTTTTGCTTTCTTCACACATATAAATACTTGAAACTTCAACTTGATTCTCCTCACAGGCAAACCAGGTGGTAAAATAGTTTGTAGTAGGCCAGTTCCAAAAACACCCCCAATTCTCAGGCCATATTAGTTTACCGTTTACATACTCTGCAACATTTCTGTCTTTTGATGACTTGATGTGCACTTTCATCATGTCAAAATGAGAATCCTGTTTCCTAAATCCAAGAAATAATGAACTCACATTTTTCATTGGATCTGCGTGTTTTGGTATAGTTACTTTCGTATAATTTGAATCCAAAGGAACTTGGTAGTGCTCTGTGTTGCAACAAGTTATTGAAACGTCCCGAATTGTTTTAATCTCATCACTATCATAAAAATTGGAAATTAATTGTCTCGATCCAATAAGATCTGCGTATAGTCTTCTCAAGAGAAGCTGTACGCAGAGGTGATCTCCAACCTGACAGTGATGTCTCATCATGAACCTGTCTTTTGATAAACCTATTTCTTCATTATCATTCCCACATGGCCATTTGTAGTTTTTATCGACACTTGCATTCGTTGTGTTTGCATCAATAGTTGCAGGTGATATCATCCAATCGCCTTGGCCCCTGAGTAAACATGAAATAAAAAATGCCATTGCCGAATGTTTTGTGTTGCTTGGATGCCAACCATCCGCAAGAAATATTATTATCAAGTCCGTTTGATTGTTTACTTGTAACTCATTGCAGTAAAAAGCTAAATTAACAAAACCAACCACAAAATCAATTTTTTTCGCTAAATGTGCATGAGCTTCAAATACTGCATTGATTACATGTTATTTTCATCAGGATCAAATGGATAACCCCACAGGTAGACCAAAAGGACCTTTGGTGGCTTGGGATACATTTTTTCACATCCATGAAGCCATGCTATAAATATGGAACGTTGTTCTTCATCTACGTTCGTGATTCCGCGTCCATAATCATTGATTGTAAATTCCCATATGAGAACATCAGTATTTGGAGGCACGAGATTTGGGGCAAACATTGCAGCATAAAATGAGTTCCGTCCCCCATGACCTTGATTTATCATTTCAATATCAGCTCCAGCCACAGGAAGTTGTATGTCCTCTATGAGTCTCTTTAGCTGGTGGTAGAAGACTAACTTATGACCCACATTTGCTGCACCTGCCAATGACGACCCTCCAAATGTATAAATTTACTTTGCCGTGTGAGAAATATAGAGACAAGTTCATTATATGATCATTATATATTTGGATTGTGTTTATACTAGTAGGTGCTGAAAACTGATTGAACAATTCTCGAACATTCGGGAAAATGGGGCCTATTCCATTTTCAGTGAGTTCCGCATTAGGCCAGAAATCTTTCCAAAACTCGTCAGATCTACTTATATTGAATGGGATTCGAAGGAGATGTTTGTATCTGTGTTGGTAATAGTACGGCGGTTTCTCATATTGTGTTCCATGTATCCTTACTAAGCTTTGCCTTGTCCTCAATTGTCATTTCCACAACAGCAGAATTGAAATGTGCTTACCAAATACGGTAAAAAAAGTTGCACAAAGATCAAAAACCACAATTTCTATTCAGCCTACATTCAACATTCGCAAAACCTATATTCTCTCATGATGATTGATGTAACATTGTTGGTGTAATTTTTGGAATTGGTTCCTATTCCATCCAAATGCTTCTACAGAATTTTCGGAATAATCTACTCAGATATACATCTTTCCACTAGAGTTCTACCTTCCACACAGATGACCAGGCTCTAGTGGTGGTGATACTTGCCTTTATGACTCAGGATGTATAAAGAAGTGGATTGAGAATTATATTGATATATCCATTCAACGTGAAAGATTCAACAATAAAAGGGATGACATATGTGGCATTGTTATTTATGATTGCAATCAAACCATCTATCATCTATAAATATCATCATAATCCCTTTCATTGGATTAGAGCAATGGTCTTAGAGACTCGGAATCTTAGTAGTCAAATCAGGCCTCAAATCATGGAAACATACTAGTTTGGCTTTGAAGTCTATAAACGTGATGGTGAATGCATAATCCAATATTTTGGTTTTGGGACATAAATTCTCTTACTCATATCATGATGAAAACTTGAATGGTGTGCGCTATTTTGTACAAAAATGACATCCTGCGTGAATTATCTTCTTTCGTAAATTCATTCTTCCACCTAGCTCTGAGATGTTTACGTTAAGGTACTCACATTTGCTCTTCTTAACAAGAAACATAAGTGGATGTATAGAAAGATTGTTCAGCTTGAATTTTCGTCTCGACTGTCGATAATTTTTGCTTCGATTACGTGGGTACCACAAGAGATGCTTTGGAAACCAAATTATGTCGTGGACTGAAAAATGCAAAATATAGAATTCGAAGAAATTCAAGATAATCATGATTGGTTATCATCAGTAGGACTTGGCTTGGTTTTAATAAGAGTAACTTTCATTTGTCCAGCTACACTCTTCAAGAAACTATCCAATAATTGAAAACAAGTTCAAATATCAAATATCGAAATCTTCACATATTCAGCCATGACTACATCTGATGCAGAGGGAGGAAAGCCTTATGATAAAGCGAATGCATGATTATTTTGTCTTGTTTCCGCATAGTATGAGTTTGATCACGCACATATGATCAAAAAAGTAAAAAAATGTTTAGAAATTAATGCATTCAAAATTCACAAGAGTTTCAATAATTGGTATCCTTGACGATAGGGTTGGAGAATTATTCAATAAGGATTGCTTTTGCGTAATTGATTGCGTTTGTGATTCAATCTGTTGTGCAAGGGATGGATATATTACGACAAGTCTGATTTTCATTGCCTATCATGGTATCCTTTCGAATTCTGTATGGTCGGTTTAATACGAATGGAACGAATTATGAAAGATAGAAATTGAAAAAATGGAAAACTTACATGAAATATGAGTGTTTGAGGATTGTCAGTAAGTATAGATAGAGTCCCAAAAGATTCAAGAAGCAGGTAATCTTTAATAATCATACTTTTGTCAATATTCTAATTTATCAAGAATGCGTCCAAAGTACTTAAAAGGATGTCAATAGGAATGCGTGAAGCTAATGAAACATCAGTATCCAACAAGCAAACATAGTAGGAAAGGATACAATTGGTGTTTCCATTTATTCAAAAAGAATAAGAATATGATGTTCGAATGATGACGTACTGTATAAAGATGAAAACTAGCTTTGAATGGAACTAGCATTGAGAAATGTATATGAATTTGAGACAAATGTTTTGTTATCATGAAAAATAAGTATAAAGAAAACATTCTTTTTTCCTCTTTAACACAATAAAGAATGAATCTGCAAACGAATGAATAAATAAAATGTAGATGATCATATCACATTCTACAAATGTCCCAGATAAAAGTAGACCTAAGGAAAGGCGCATCTTCTGAAGGGAAAATGTTCAAACCCAAAAACAATATAGATTGAAAAGAAATTGAAGCATAACGATTAGCATCAATCAAATATAAATTGCGATGGTATTATTTCAATCTGTTGTTTACAACGTTCGTAATTTTCTTGCGGCAATCTCCTGATCCTTCTCGAAATTTTGTCATGAAATGTAATTCAATAATCTCGAAACCACATTTGTTTGTTTCCATTGATTTCTCAGCCTTTGTGATGCAATCGAGAACTCCTTTCTTGCACGTACATCAGCTGTATTCATTCCTTCGTGTCTTTTGTATGCTTACGTTGTTGTTGTTGTTGTTGTTGTTGTTTCTGTGTTGTTTATAGAGGCATATGGCTTCGGACTTTGACGGTACCCACATACTAATCTTTCAGGTCATCAGCCCACTGTCTCCTCCCATATGAATATTGCCTAAGCAGCTCCGCACTTCTAAAAACCATCTCACCTTATTCGAGGATATTTAGAAGTTTAAAACTATTCATATGGTTGGGTTCTCAAGGCACGAGGCTGTCGAAATATTCGGGGCTGAAAATACCAGGATCCAATAAGGGGATCACGCACACATCTGATCTGTGAACGACGAAGCTACTCCGGCCATGTAGTGTGTATGCATGATCACGCACTCACTTACCTTTTTGATCGACGTGCGTAGTAGAACTTGATTTCTAAATAACTTGATTTTCCTGACAGCAGACAAGATTTTAATTAGGATCGGTCGATTTTGGTCGTGAAAGTTAGATCGGGATTTTCAAGTGTTTGAGTCGGATGGAATCTTGCAGATAATACGCGGGAGATGGAATTGATTTTCGAGCTGTAGAAATTCGTAGAACTTAGTACTTGAGGAACGAATGAGAAAAAAGGTATCTTTTGGGCGGTAACTTTTATTGGAAAGGAAGCGAAAATGGCGAGTTTGATGTCTGATTGCGGTCGAAGGTAGGTTCTAAAATTCAATTGAACAAAGCGATGAAGTTCGATTACTCTACTGAGGATGCAGATAGCTTTTTTGGATGGAATTAAATATTGTCGCTCGTAAAAGTGGTTTGGATGATCGAAAATGTGATATCGGGATGTTTGGAGTACGGAGATGGCCAAAAAATTGTTGATCGTGATATAACTTTTGAACTGTTTTTTTGTATGCTTACGTAGTTTGGCACTAATTTAGTCTTTAGATGTCTTGCAAAACCATAAGCCAACCCTATCTCATTACAACTGATCATGTCACACTTAACGTTTGAGTCCTAATGTTGTCAATGTTTTTGAAACAGACCAACTTTTCTTAGAATCCAATGACTATCAAATGAAGACTTTTTTGAATTCTAATTCTTTCGATCCCGAGTTTTAAAGTCTTGCTTGTTCGCAGTAGTCTCAAAGTCAGGATAAGAACAACACCATAAGGACTAGTAAAATGAAGCAGCTTCTTGCAGGCTTGAAAAATGTACCTGGTAAAGGAGAATTGGACCAGGATGTTTTCTCTATGATTATGATGTCAATATCATGGAATTCATGGATAGAATGGATTTTGGTATGGGTATATGGAATTTTCGCGTATGGCCTCCAAATGACTCTTGGTATTCTTGTGATTATGGACCAAATGGAAAGCGAATTTGGTGGAACAGCTGTGGGTATACCTATCAGAGGTACCGCCTCTCTTAAGATTGCGAAAACTTTGGCAATTGTATTATCGGTATTGACTCAAACCGATTTTCTTATGAGTCTCAGGAATATTCTAATTTTATGGAAAAGGGATAGCTGGAAAAATCTAAAGTATGATGCTACTCAGAATACGAATACTAATAACAACAACATCAACAAGAACTATTTGTGGTGGATTTACATATTCTTTCCCAATATTTTGAGAGGAACACAAGGACTATTGATTCTTTCTGCCAGCTTCGTGTTAATCATGCAGAGTGAAACCACTGTAGACTTACTAAAAGACTATTCAGCTCTGTTTGTAATATCAGAGGTGGACAACTTATTATTCAATGTGGCGGGTATGGGCTATGTAGGTTCTATTTTGTCAGGCAAAGCAGACAAAGTGAAAGACCTTAAATTCGAAGAAGGAAAAAAAGTAGAAAAACATTGGAAATGGCTCACTTCAGCTCTATTCTTGCTATTTGCAATTTTCATTGGAGCTTGGATATATGTTGCAGTTGGGCAGGGAGATGGGAGATATGTGAAACAAGCGTATCCAATATGCAACTTTACTGAAAAATTCAATAATACCGATGTAACTTTTCTTGATATTATTGGAGACAACAAATGTCAATTCTCGAAGGAAGAAGGAACTAATGTTCTAGAATGTGGATGGGATGAGACTGTGTGATAATTAATGACAGATATCCTGAATGTGATGTAGATGATTTCACTGTTTTGGGAGATGGAAACTGTAATCATGGAGTCTACAACAGTAAAGATTGTGGCTTTGATAATGGCGACTGTGTGGACTTTAATGATTTACAGAAAGTCCGGTACAACAATTGCACCAATATTGTTGAGAATATTGGATGGGTTGGAGACGGAATATGCAATGGAGGGGCATATGCATCTGATGAATGTGGTAATGATGGTGGAGATTGCTGAATTGTACAGTAGCTGATATGGATTTGATTGGAGATGGAAAATGTAATACTGGGACCTATAATACCAGAGAATGTAGTTATGATGGGGGCGACTGCTTAGAATTGAATAGGAAAAAAGAAAACAAGTATCAAAAATGTACCGTTAGCAATATTGGGTGGATTGGAGATAAAGTCTGCAATGGTGTAGATTATATGACGAGTGAATGTGGTGATGATGAAGGAGATTGTGATGCTTGTATTGAGAAGTACCCTATGTTGGAGGTATCAAAACTTGGAGATGGACTGTGTGATTTAGGCAAATATAATACAGAAGTATGTGGTTTTGACGCTGGAGATTGCATGCAAGATAATTCAAATCTCCAAAAAGATTACCCAGGATGTGTAGTACAGAATCCATTGTTGATTGGAGATGGTGCATGTCTTTTAGGAGAATATAATACAGAACGATGCGGCTTTGATGGGGGCGACTGCATTGATTTCAACATAAAGTATCCGGATTGTATTGTTGAGAGACCATCATGGATAGGAGATGGTGCGTGCAATGGTGAGAATATAATACACCAGAGTGTAAATTTGATGGAGGAGATTGTATTGGAGTGGCAAATTGCAATGCAGAAAATTTGGAATATATTGGTGATGGATTCTGCGATGGTGGATTATATCTCACAGAAGAATGTAATTTCGATGATGGGGATTGTGATGATTGTATTGTTGCAGATCTAATGCTGATTGGGAATGGGGTTTGCAATGGGAAAGAGTATAACACATTTCAGTGTGGCTATGATGGTGGGGACTGTTTGGAAGAAAACGAAGTAATACAAAAAAGACTTCCTCGTTGTATTGTTGAGAATATAGGCTGGATAAATGACGGGTTTTGTGATGGATTCGAATATGCAACTGAGGAATGTGGATGGGACGGAGGGGATTGTAAGAATGGTTGTGACAATTGGAATGATGCTTTACTTGGTGATGGGTTCTGCGATGAAGAGAATAATGTTGACGGTTGCCTATTTGATGGTAATGATTGTGTTCCTTCCATGAAGCTGATTGGGGATGAATATGATGGTGAATGGAAATGGAATGGAGGCGTGGTTGGACATGACGGAAATATTTATGGAATTCCATCCGAAGCGAATCAAATGTTAAAAATAGTCCCATTTTCAAATGCAACAAACCCAACAGCTCTTGTGGGAGATGATTTAGGTGATGAAGATAGCAAATGGTGGGGTGGAGTCGTAGGGAGTAATGAAATTATATACGGCGTGCCATGGAATGCAAAGTGTATTCTAAGTTACAATACGACGTCAGAGAAAACACAGCTCATCGCAGATAATCATCCACTACTGGAATATGAATTTAAATTTGCTGGAGGAGTGTTGGATGAGAATGGTATGATCTATTTCATTCCATACAATTACAACAAAGTGATTAAATTTGATCCCTCTAATTTCAAAAATCCTCTGACTGAAATTGGAGATGATCTTGGAAGTGGTGGGTTTAAGATGGTTGGAGGGGTTCTCGGAAGTGATGGCAACATCTACGCCATACCATCTAGTGGAAATAGAGTGCTCAAAATCAACGTTGCAGATGGCTCCACAGCATTTATAGGGGATACATATCCAGGTGCTTGGAAGTGGTATAATGGCGTACTGGCAAAAAATGGCAACATCTATGCATGCCCATCTAGAGCAAATCAAATACTACAGATCAATATTCAAAACCAAACTACAAATTTGGTAGGATCTGATTTAGGTGTTCTTGGGGGTAAGTGGAGCGGCTTTGTGGAGGGAGAAGATAACTTTTTGTATGGAATACCCCGTAGTTCCAATGAGCTTCTTCGTTTCGATCCTATACATCACATAGTCGAGTTGATTCCACTACCGCAAGAATGGCAAAGAGGTTTGAAATGGGAAGGAGGAGTTAAGGCGGAAAATGGATCCATTTATGCAATTCCTCGTATGGCAAATCAAGTGCTATCCATCGCACCTCTGAAGTTTAGACCTTAATATATCACAGATTATTATTACATAGTAAATTTACAGCTTGAAAACCTGATTGTTGATTGAATGCGTTGTGATTGTCAACTCCGTTCCTTGGATTTTTCGTCGCTCATGATTTTGAGCATCCACTCCTTCCTTCTGTGTATGAGGACTCAAAATACGCTTTCATTTCTCAACCTTTGAAGCTGAATGATATACACCCTATGAACGAATATCAGATATTGTCGCTTGAATCGAGCAGTTTTTTCATGACAATTTTAGAGAAATGCAAAATTTATTCATCAAATTCATATGATCGTCAATGCGCTTTTACTTGAATTTACGAAATACACATTGATGACGGAAACACCAGTGCAAAAAAGCCATGATGCCATCATTTCATATCGGAGAGACTTGTCCAATTCCATTTTTGGTATAATATAATCATCCTCAAAAGTCCCTTTTTCCTTTTCATCTTAGTTTCATACCGTATCACATTGATTAAAAGCTCACAACCATCATCGAATCAACGATCAGAATTAATGTGATTGATTGGTGAGAGATTTGATCTTTTAAGTAGAATCAAGAATCAAAACAAAAATAAATGCATCATATTTCATGGAATATTCTTGAAGCAATCCTTGCACAGCAAAACAACTCTCAATCCATTGCAACATCGTATATATCAAGACAGAGTCTAAACCTTTCTTTAAATCAAAGTCAGTGGATATCATTGATCAAAAGAAGAAGATATCACATAGAAACAAAAGAAAAAGTTAGGTTTTGTAAGCCCGATACAACAAGAAAATCAAATCTTGCAAGAATATTTCTCGAATTTCAATTTCGAGAAAATGCTGAAAAAGAAAACAATTCATGAGAATTTTTTTTCCGAAGAAACGATCATCCTCTATCCCTCCAGCTACATCAACAAGCTTTACTAGTTAATAGACACAATAGCAAGACCTGTACTCTCTCATGATGATGGGGGATGTAACATTGTTGGTGTAATTTTTTGGAATTTCTTGATTCTTGTCGGTGATCAGACCAAGAAAGAGTCACAATTATAACTCGCATACCTTACAGTAAGAGCTTGAGAGCAGAGTATTGATATACGATCTAAGATGCTCTTTTTTAGACTGTCTTCTTGTTCGTGTAGAAAGTGAATTAAAGTCAATAAATGTCAAAATCTAATATCTATACAGATGAAAAGGATTTGTTTCCATTATGCTTATTTGCTTATTATCAAAACAAAAATCCAATAGGTAATCAAACAGGGTACTCTCTATAAAGTATGGAAATGCTTGGATGTGATTTTATGGAGAGGAAAACATAAATTTCATATTCATTATTTTTGGAATGCATATTGTTGGTATGCAATAAGTGTATGACAGTGGAGAAATGTAAGGTTCCGAAACTAACTTTCGATATTGGATGTGAGTTGTGATGGAATTAATCAGGATATTTTTTTTTCTTTTTCATCCAAAAAGATTGGTGTCAAAAATGAACTCGTCACTGACATCATCATTTATTGGATAATTGAAATGCCAACAAACAAAAGCTAGAAAGGTCAATACGGCTTGCTACGTAGGGGAAATATTACGAAATGATCCGTAGAGTTTGAGAATGAGAGTGCAAAAGCTATCGGATAGTCATCATATATAGACTGCTGTTGTTGTCGTTGTCATTCAACTAAAAAGATATAATGATTCATATCTTTTGAACTTTACTGCAGTGTTACTATACTGGTATCCAAACGGAGAAGAATAATATTTGAACAAGGTGATATCATCCTGCGCATATTCTCAGATTTCTCTTTTTTGACTGATTTTGGAAGGAAGAAAATGGTAGATTTTATTTTTTCTTGATAATGCCCATTCTCATCCATGCATATTTATCATTTTCATTATATCAATAAGAAAAATATTTGCAATGAAAAAGCATATGAAAGTAGTATACCTCTCATTTTTTATATTGATTGATACGGTATATGATGCCAATTTTGGAAAAATGTTGTTGAGAAGGAATCATGCATATAACCATAATCATGCCGAAAAAGGACATAATCAATATTCTTCCTATTCAATGACATATTTCAATACAGAACGACATCACACACATGTATTCTTTTTGGTGGTATCTTTCGTTCTATTTATTGTGCTACACTTACGAGTATCTTTCGTATATACGAATGTAGTGAAATCTAAGTAAGAAGAATCCACATACGAAGGATTGGTACAAGAGTAAGGAGAAAAGATTTTTTCCTTTTTGGTTGTTGAAATTGGATTACTACATTTAACAAATCATAACCCCTTTTCTATCTATGCCCCGATAGAGAGAAAGTGTGGAATGCTTCGTCATACCTTCAAGACAGGGGGGCACAGAGCCCTCCGATGGAGATCACAAGCATCCACATCCACATCCACATCTAGTTGGAATTCTTCTTTGACACGATCCTTTTCAGGAACTAATTCTCTCCTAGAAGAATCGAAAACGGAAGTGCTGGGCATTTCTT